>JADMIO011667546.1_pt1 | contig 54978 bp, 37 predicted proteins | sample 8958161 | NCBI WGS metagenome assembly JADMIO01 (sample SAMN16585339, study PRJNA669376) | soil metagenome | isolation source: Crop rotation soil | place: USA: Cullars Rotation, Alabama | collected 2011
CGCGGACATAGTCTTCGGGCTGGGAAAGCGCACCGCCGCCGACGCCGTGCGCGTGCTCTGGCCCGCCGGAATCGTTCAGGCGGAGACGGACCTTGCCAAAGCGCAGACGGCAAGCAAAGGAGCGAGCGGTAAAGTCTCCGCTGCGACTTTGCGAGTCACGGAGCTTGACCGCAAGCCTTCCTCCTGCCCGTACCTGTATGTATGGAACGGAGAGCGCTTTGAGTTCATAACGGATTTCATGGGCGGCGGCGAGATGGGTTACCTTGAGGAGCCCGGTCGTTATAACAAGCCGGACCCTGTAGAGTACGTGCGCATTCGCGGCGATCAGTTGAAAGAGCGTGACGGGCGCTTTGAGCTGCGCGTCACCAACGAGCTTGAAGAAGCGCTCTTTGTTGACCGCTTGCAGTTAATCGCTGTCGCACACCCCACCGGAGTTGAGGTCTATCCGAATGAAGGCATGACCGACCCGCCGCGCCCTTTCATACTCTACAAGACACGCGGCGCTCGCCCTCCGCTCACAGCCACAGACGAGCATGGGCACGACGTGCTCGCAAAGATTACGCGCATGGATAGACAGTACCCTGATGATTTTCTACGAGACAAGGTGCGCGGCTACGCTGAAGAGCATACGCTTACGCTCAAGCTGGACGAGCGCGGCTCAAGCAATGGCCGCACACTTCTGCTCTTGACTGGCTGGACCGATTATTCCTGGTCAAGCGATAACGTTGCGGCGGCGCAGGCAGGCAAGCAGATGATGCTGCCTGCCCTTCAGGTCAAGGATGCCAAAGGCGAGTGGCGCACCGTCATCGAAGACATAGGTGTTCCCGTCGGAAGACCGCAAACCGTTACGGTTGACCTGACGGGTAAGTTTCTGAGCGCAAGTAGAGAGGTGCGCATCAAGACCAGCATGCGCATTCTCTGGGACCAAATTCTGGTTGATACTTCAAGCGGTGATTATCCCGCTCAACTTACGCCTCTTGACCCTGTGGGAGCAGAGCTTCGCTGGCGCGGCTTCTCAAGCGAGATAACTCCGGACGGGCATGAGCCATTCGGCTATGACTACGAGCGTGTGTCCTTCACCTCACCCTGGAAAGTGATGCCTGGGCGTTACACGCGCGAAGGCGACGTGCGCGAGCTCCTTCTCAATACGGATGATATGTTTGTTATCTCGCGCCCCGGCGACTGCATCAGTCTCTCATTCGATGCAGGAAAGCTTCCGCCGCTTCCGCCAGGATGGACGAGAACTTTCCTGCTCTACGCAGACGGCTACAGCAAGGAGATGGATATTAACTCCGCCAGCCCGGACCAGGTAAGCCCGCTACCTTTTCACGGCATGACGAAATATCCTTACACCGCGCCCGAAAGCTATCCTTTAACGGAAGTCAGACGCGCTTACATAGAGCGGTACAACACACGGCTCGTTACAGAAGAGCTGCCCTCCGTTGACTCGCTCCTGATTCAACCTCGCTGAGAGCAGATTACGTTTCTCCCTCAGCTTTAAACGAATCGCCTCGTACCTTGGCTCCCCTTGACATTCTACCAGAGGCGTACTTACTATTCAGTAGACATTCTACCAGAGGACGGAGGCGTCGTCTGTTTATGACAAGCGAACACAATGAGCAGGAGCAGATAGAGCTTTTACAGGGAACGCTTGATCTGCTCATCCTGCGGACACTGCTTTTTGGCCCCGTGCATGGCCATAACATTGCGCATCAGATTCAGCAAACTTCAGGTGACGTGCTCAAGGTTGACCACGGCTCGCTTTATCCGGCACTGCAACGCCTGGAGCGGCGTGGCTGGATTACCGCCAAGTGGGGCATGTCAAAGAACAATCGGCGCGCGAAGTATTACAGGCTGACGGCTGCCGGACGAAAGCAGTTGGTTACGGAAACCACAAAGTGGGAGCGGCTGGCCGCAGCCATTGGACGTGTTCTCAATCCGGCACAAGAGGAAGGTTGAAGATGCGCTGGTGGCACGAATTCAAGTACATCGTGCGACAAATCAACAGACGGCGCGCGGAAGCTGAGCTGGAAGAGGAAATCCGCGCGCACCTGGAGCTGGAGACGGAAGAGAACATAGAGGCCGGAATGTCGGCAGAGGAGGCGCGCTACGCTGCGCGAAGGGCTTTCGGCAATCTTACTTTGACTAAGGAGGACAGTCGTACCATGTGGGGGCTCAGATCGTTTGAGACGTTGTTGCAGGACGTGCGATTCGGCGTGCGTATGCTGGTGAAAAGTCCTACGTTCACCATCGTGGCCGTAATCGCATTGGCCCTTGGGATTGGCGCTAACACAGCTATCTTCAGTGTGATTAATACTGTTCTGCTGCGCCCGCTGCCATATAAAGACCCGGAGCGTCTTGTGATGGTCTGGGAGGACGATTCCAAGCATGGCTATCCGCGCGACACTCCGGCGGTGGCTAACTACATGGACTGGCGCGAGCAGAACCAGTCCTTTGAAGCTATGGCTGCGATGGCGGACCAGAGCTTTAATCTGACCGGCATGGGCGAGCCTGAAAGAATTGACGGCCAGCGCGTTTCGGCTAATCTCTTCTCGCTGATGGGAGTCGAGCCTCAGTTGGGGCGCGGATTCTCTCCTGAAGAAGACCAGCCCGGCGCGGGTCGTGTGGTCATCATAAGCAACGGCCTATGGCAGCGACGATTCGGCGGCGACAGGACTATTGTTGGAAAGACTCTGGACCTGAACGGCGAGAGCTATCAGGTGGTTGGAGTCATGCCGACGCAGTTTCAGTTCCCGCGCCGCGAGGTTGACCTATGGGTTCCCATAGCCTTCACCCCGCAGCAGGCAGCCAATCGCGGGAGCCATTACCTGCAGGTTATAGCGCGCTTGAAGCCGGGCGTTGCCGTGCAGCAGGCGCAGGCGGATATGAGCAGCATCGCTGCTCGCCTTCAGCAGCAATACCCTGAGCAGAACACACAGCTGGGCGCTGTAGTCATTCCGCTGCACGAGCAGGTTACAGGCGATATGAGACCTGCCCTGCTCGTGTTGTTGGGAGCGGTTGGATTCGTACTGCTTATAGCCTGCGCGAATGTAGCCAACCTGCTGCTCGCCAGAGCGGCGGCACGACAGAAAGAGATTGCGGTGCGCGTCGCGCTTGGCGCTAGCCGCCTGCGATTGATACGACAGTTTTTGACGGAGAGCATTTTGCTGGCAGTCATTGGTGGAGTCCTGGGATTGCTGCTCTCCTTTTGGGGAATAAACCTGCTGAAGTCTTTCATCCCGGATACCATTGCTCAGGCCAGGACAATCACGATTGATGCGAAGGTGTTGGGCTTCACTCTCCTGGTCTCATTGTTGACGGGGCTCATCTTCGGTTTAGCTCCTGCGACGCAGGCGTCGAAATTCAATCTCAATGAGACGTTGAAGGAGGGTGGCAGGGACTCTTCGGCTGGAAGTCGCGGCAATCGCATTCGCGCCATGCTTGTAGTCGCGGAGGTCGCCGTCTCGCTCATTCTTCTGATTGGCGCGGGGCTGTTGATTAATAGCTTCCTGCGCCTGCGAAATGTCGATCCGGGCTTCCGCGCCGAAAATCTTTTGACGATGCAGGTCGTGCTGCCCAAGCAGAAGTACTCGGACCAGGCAAGGCGGAGCGCCTTCTATACGGAGCTCTTGCGCCGCGTAGAGTCTCTGCCGGGCGTCAAGTCCGCAGCCGTCACCACCAATCTTCCTTTATACCGTCAGGGCAACTCCATAGGGCTCAGCATAGAGGGGCGACCGGACCCTATTGGCCAAAGACCAAGCGTAACGACGAGAGTCATCAGTCAGCGCTACTTTAGCACTATGGGGATTCAGCTTTTGCAGGGAAGGGAATTCGGCGACCAGGACAGAATAGATTCTCCGGCTGTGGCTGTCGTCAGCGAAACGATGGCGCGTCGCTTCTGGCCCGGTGAGAGCCCACTGGGCAAGCGCGTCACACCGTCAACGCCGGACACGGCTGCTCCTGAGGACTGGATAACTGTGGTCGGCGTAGTGAAGGACGTGCACCAGTTCGACTTGGTGGCGGACCCAAAGCCGCAGATGTATTTGTCATACGTGCAGGCGGAATTCTTCGAGCCGCGAGACCTGGTCGTAAGCACGAGCGTGGACCCGCTCAGCATGACGAGCGCTGTTCGGGGCGCTGTGTGGGAGATAGATAAGGACCAGCCCGTCTCGAACATCAGGACCATGAAAGAGATAGTCTCGGAATCTGTCGCGCGACAGCGTTTCAGCATGTTGTTGCTGGGCATCTTCGCCGGACTGGCGCTGGTTTTGGCGGCGGTTGGAATCTACGGTGTGATGAGCTACTCGGTGGCGCAGCGCACGCGCGAGATTGGCCTGCGCATGGCGCTCGGCGCGCAGAAGTGGGACGTGCTGAGGCTGGTGGTCGGTCAGGGGTTGAAGCTCGTGCTGATTGGTATAGCGATTGGCCTCGTCGCGGCCTTCGTCTTAACCCGCGTCATGTCCAGCCTCTTGTTCGGCATCAGCGCCACAGACCCCACAACCTTTATAGCCATCTCGCTCGTGCTGATTAGCGTAGCCGTGCTGGCCAGCTTCATCCCCGCTCGGCGCGCCACAAAGGTTGACCCCATGATTGCGCTCAGGTACGAATAAGTTTAGAGGCTGCGCGTTTCTAAATCCGACGAGCTGTGTTTGAAGAATAGCGTGTTGGTATGAAATTGAGCGCTGCGTGAGCTTCCGTTCACCGCCGCCGACGCGGAGAAAGACGCAGAGGGGGCGCAGAGAAAAGATTTAATCAATCTCTGCGCCCCCTCTGCGTCTGCGGCGGTGAATTGCGACGTTGCTGGCGGGCGCGCATCTTGAGCCTCAGGTTCTTCTCTGACCTGTAATATTGCTATTGACAACCCGAGGGCCTGCTAATATCTTCACATTGCTCAAACCCAACTAGGAGATACGAAAAAATGGTTTCCCGGAAACATCTCTTAACAACTTCTGCGATGCTCTTGCTGCTGCTTTGCTGCGCTCAGGCGGCGTTTGCGCAAGCTCCTGCCGTGCGCCTGCCGCGCCCCAGCCAGAAGGCCAGCGTGATGCAGACCATAGGCGTCACGGACGTTACCATCACCTACAGCCGCCCCGGCGTGAAGGGTAGAAGAATCTGGGGCGACCCTTTGGCCAGCGCTGCGAGCGGCGCTGCCACGCTCGACGACGCAAGCCAGCGCGCGAAGGACGCTCCCATAGTTCCATACGGCCACGTCTGGCGCACAGGCGCAAACGAGGCGACTGTCTTTTCCGTCACGGACGACGTGTTGATTAACGGACAGAAATTGCCAGCCGGAACCTACAGCCTTCACACCATCCCTGGACGCGACGAGTGGACCATAATCTTCAACAGCGTAGCGGATCAGTGGGGCAGCTTCAACTACGATGAGAAGAAGGACGTGCTGCGCGTCAAGGTGAAGCCGCAGGTGGTCGCGGACAGTCAGGAGTGGCTGGAGTACAGCTTCCCTGTCGTCACTGCGAGCTCCGCGCAGGCTCAAATCCGCTGGGAGAAGCTGGCGGTCTCTTTCACCATCGAAGTCCCGAACGTGGAAGCGGTCGCGCTGGCAAAGGTCAATGCCGCAATCGCTGCCAACCCTACGGACTGGAGAATTCCTCTGGCGGTCGCCAACCAGTACGCTAATGACGACAGGTGGGATGACGCGCTCAAGTGGGCGGACCAGTCCATCAAGGTCAAGGAGACCTATCAGAATCTGGCCGCTCGCGCCCAACTGCTCTACGCCGCGGGGCGAAAGGCCGAGGCCATCACAGCCGCCGAGCGCGCCATAGAGCGTGGCAAAGCAGACAAGGCCGACACGGCGCGCATGGAGAAGCGGCTCGCCGACTGGAGAGCCGCTAAGTAAGCGGGCTCTGCGTAGGGTCTAAGCGAAATCTAACAAGTCTGAAGCTTCGCGCTCGATTCCGGAGCATCACGGGCGCGAAGCTTTAGACTCGTTGCTTTTGGGCTTACGAAATTTCGTATTATATACGCAGCCTCAGACGCCTTCGATTCTCGCCCTCGATTTATCGTGCCGGTTAAACTTATTCCGTAAAAGAATCGTAGATAACTCTGCTCTGAACAGTCTTCGAAAACTCAGGTTGAAAACCGTCACATGCTTCTTTCACGCGTCTCGCTGCTCGCGCTCCTTTTCCTGTGGCCGCTCGTAGCCACTGCTCAAACAGAAAATTTTGAAGTGGTGAAGGTTGCGGACGGAATCTATGCCGCCATTCGAAAAGAGCCGCCGGGGCTGACGACAAACGCCAACAGCGTCTTTATCATCAATGACGACGACGTGATTGTTGTTGACACGACTCTTACGCCCGGCACTGCCAGAGAGCTGCTGGCGGCTTTGCGAAAATTGACGAGCAAGCCCGTGAGGTACGTCATCAACACTCACTGGCACGACGACCACATCATGGGCAATCAGGTCTTTCGCGAAGCCTTTCCGCAGGCGGAGTTCATAGCCCACGCCAACACGCGCGAGTATCTGCCGACCACCGGCCTGAGCAATCGAAAACAGGCTATGTCCGAGCGCGGCTACCCCGGATTTATACAGTACCTTCGGAGCAGGCTGGAGAAGAACGAGAGCGTCTTCGGCGGGCCTATGGACCAGGAGGAGCGTGCGACCTACGAGAGCGACATAAAGATAGCCGAGGCTTACATGGCGGAAAATCCGGGCGTGCAGATAATCCTTCCGACCATCACCGTTGAGAACCGTCTGACCATTTACAGAGGCAACCGCATTATAGACATTCTCTACCTTGGGCGCGGGCACACCAGCGGAGACCTTGTTGTGCATCTGCCCAAGGAGGGCGTGGTCGTCGCGGGCGACCTTGTGATATGGCCCGTTCCTTACGTGGGAAATCCGCAGTCGCATCCGAAGGACTGGAGCGCGACTCTGGAAAAACTGATTGCCCTGAAGCCAGCCTTTATCATCCCCGGCCACGGCCCCGTCATGCGCGACGACTCTTACCTTAAGCTCATGTCAAGACTGTTTGCCTCCCTCAGCCGACAGGTCGAAGCCGGTGTCGCGCGCGGTGAGACTCTGGAGCAGTTGCGAAAGAGTGTGAGCCTGGACGAGTTTCAAAAGCAGCTCGTGGGCGAGTCGCGTGTGAGAAGAGATGTCTTCGGCAGCTATGTCATGGGAGCAGGACTGGCCGCAGCCTTCACAGACGCGACCGAGAAGAAGTGACCGCACTCTATAGCAGCTTGTTAACTCTCTCAGCGCCCCCTCTGCGCTATCTCTGCGCCTCTGTGGTGAATAAAGTTTAAGAGGCACTCACCGCAGAGACGCGGAGATTAGCGCGGAGAGATTGAATTCAGGTGGACGCCAGATGTTTTATAGCAGCAGCGTCTCCACTTTATGCGCGTGGACCATCTCTTCGCAGGGCGACCAGGCGAAGATTGTGAAGCGACCGTCCTGAGACGCTACTAACGCGACAGAGTCGGGCTGGTCCTTGACGAACTGCGCCGCCGACAGATGTCTTGTTCCGCCTAACTGCACGGGATGCACTACCGACGCCGTGCTATCAATGACGGGCTCCGTCACAATCACCTGCTCAACCTGCGTGCCTCCCTCGCGCCGCCCGATCTTTGCGCCGAAGGCCAGCAACTCGTACTGGTCTGTGATAACCGTAGCGCCGTCCACAGCCGTCATGCCTGCGATTGCTTCCACAGCATCGAGCATGGATTCCTGCCACACGCGCTCATCCTTCTCGTCCTGCCGCATGAGGTCCGCCAGCACGGGGAAGGGCGGCGTGACGGCGTAAGGCACGGGCCAGACTATAGACTCGCGCCAGGCATCCGTGCCCTGCGGGACCAGAAGCAGAGAGCCGCCGCGCGCGTGCGCTCGCATGGAGACGGCAAGCTGGACCAGCACATTAACGGAGTTGCCGTCCGCTGCGGGCGCGCCGAAGCCCAGCAGCGGCGTCAGAAGAGCAGGGCAATCAGGCAGCGTTGTGCCCTGCTCATCCACTACCTTTACCTGGTCTCCCTTCAGCACGGCGACGTTGACGTACTTGCTTGGGTCCTGTCCGCGACGGTACTTGATGACGAGCAGGCCGGGCTCTATCACCTCAAGCACAAAGCAGAGTTTGGGGATTGTGCCGGTGGTTCCCCAGATGCAAAGCTCCCCGTCTCTGTTCCAGACGCCGAGGTGTATGCCCGGTCGCTCCACAGCAGGCGCTAAATGCGTGAGAGTCGAAGGCGTGAAAGGGAGAAGCTGCTCGAAGGTCAACGGCTGGCTCGCCTGCTCGGGCGCGAGGTACGCTATGGAAATCTTCGGCGAGTAGCTCTCCTCGCGCCGCAGGCTGGCCCAGAACGCGGCGTCTATAATCGCTTCCACGGTTCGCGCGTCGGGCGCGGACGCCACCTCTGCGCGTCCTTTGCTGCGTGCAGCCTCTACGTATCTGTTGAAATGCGCCGCGATGGTGGCGGAGACGGCTTGCGCCGCAGGATATGAGGGGCCGGTCATGCCACAGATTCTATAGCTTTAGGAAAGATAATGCGAAGCCATGTAGTAAATTCTCAGGGGCCGTATAAATTTTTTCGCAAGCGACGACCGGGTGACAGTCCGGCGATTTATCGCTCGGTAAGAATTGCGGAATTAAAATAGTAGAGCCCGCGAGCGACGATTGAATTTATGCTCAATCGTCGCTCGCGGGACTCTGATTTGTCTGGCCGCCTTCTGCTCCAGGCGCTCAAAGCGCCGGGCCGTTGCCCTTCGTCACTTGCGGGACTTCATAGCGCGCCCCTTGCGAGACTGTCATCAGGCTGCCTGTCGTTTATCGAATACCCTGAGCCTCTCAAGACACCCGGGGCTGAAGCCGTCAACTTTTCCTCCGACCAGTTTCACCCAGACAAGCTCACACAGACCTGTTCTGGTTCTCAGTGTCAGAGTGTTTACGACCGCCCCTGTCTGTACCGTCTCCGACCCGTTTTTGATGCGAACCTTATCTCCACTCTTGAAGGACGTTTTTTCGTCATTCATCGGGATTCCTCCGTCGGGAAGAGCATGATGAATTGGCAGAGCTTTATTAAAGGCGAGGGTCTTGCTCAAATTACCGAACCCCTGATTGTTCAGGAATTACCCGACGAAAATACATTCAACCACGCAAGGCTGTGCAGCAATAAGCTAACAATAAGATTACATTTATATTGTGTACGGTATAGAACGTAGAAGGGCTACGCGCGGCTACGGCTGCTGTTTCTTAAATTGACCTGAGTTTAAGGGGGAGCTTGATGCGGCTGTCGAAATATATTCGAAGCGCGCGTCAGGCTCCCCTCCTGACTGAAACGAAACCTCATGCTCGAGCGCTCGCGTTTTTTGTCCGGAGGCTATTTCGGAGCGGTCGGCTGCGCGGGCGCGGGCGCGCCTACGCGAAGGCTGTTGCGAACTGTCTCCCAGAGACCTGCTGCCTTCTTCAAAGCCTGGTCCGGCCCGAAGAAGGTAAACACGACAAGGCGGTTGCCCGTGTTAATCCAGTAGATGGCGGCTTCTCCGGGCACGCCGTCGAGTGAGGCGGCGATTCGCACGCCCTCCGCCTGCGCAGCGCCGACCTGTATGGTGGCTGGCGTGCGCGTGGGCTTGCCTCCCATCTGCGCCAGGCTGTTCGAGGTGGACTCCACGTAAGGGTCTACGAGCTTGGTGCGAGCCTGCGTCATCTTTTCGGGCGTATCAACCTTGGCTCTGTAAGCGAAGATTCTGAGCTGCGCGTCGCTGTCGCTTCGTCCCAGCGTCAACTGCTGCGCGTCCGGATTGCTTTTATCGTCGAGCGTCCAGCCGCTCTCGTAATCGAAGGCCAGCCCGTCCTTGTCGAAGTGCTTCAGTTTGTCCGAGCCCTGCCCGAGCGCCGTCAGACTGCAAAAGAGCAGGATGGCGAAAAGCTTCGTGGTCGTGAATGATTGTTTCATCTGTTTCTCCTTGAGTATGTGCGGCACTCGCGAAAATTTGCTTGCCGGGAGAGCATGCTCGTCTTCAGCCCATACGTTATACCAGAGTTTGCCTCCGGCGCTTCATCTCTTTTAATCGCCCGTCAAAGGATAAGCAATCAGGCGATTGTCCCTGGCGGAGTAGAGCAGGCTCGTCGCTTCGTCGCTGATGAAGCGCTCATCAGGGTCGTTCAACTCTACGGCGCGCTCCGTGCGGCCCGTGTTGATGTTGACGCCAGCGAGCCCGTGCCCGCTGCTTCTACCCTTAAGGTCCGTGTAAAAATAGAGCCATTGCCCGCGCAGCGCGGCCAGCCTGCGACGCCGCCAGAAGTAGCGCGACAGTTTCTCAAGCTGCGCCGCAGGGTCAAGACGGTCAAGCAGTCTCTCCTCCACGTCAACGTTGACCGAAGGGCGTGAGATCAAAGCTCCGTTTGACGAGGCGGCAGCGCCGCGAGCGCGAGCGAGAGCGCCGAATGTAGAGAAGCGCTCGCGCACATATTCGCGCGAGTAGTTGGCCGCGAGGTCCGTCAAATTCGAAGCCGTGACGTGCGAGACCAGTCCGGACCAGCGTATGCCTCCGAGCGTCGCGGCCAGTTGCGCTCCCCTGTACGCTGTCATGGCCACGCCGCCGTAACGAAAGTATAGCGACGCGGCACGCGCAGCAATCGCCGCCACGGTGCGCAGCAACCCTCTGCCCGGCAGATTGTGGCGCTCGCGCCACGCGACGCGCCCGTCCTCTAAAGAAAAGGCCGCGACCTCGCTCGGCCCTCCCACAACGGCCTCGTTCCGCTCATTCAGTAGGACGAAGGCCGCGCGCTCTATGCCGTGCGAGACCTTCATGCGGCGCTTGCCGGTCTGCGCGTCTATGAAGATGAGGTCGTCTCTATCCGCTATGATGATGGTCGAAGGGTCCGGCACGGCCATGTTGGTTATGCCCTTATCCGCTCCCTTGTAGCGCCACAGCACACGCCCGCTGTCAACATCTATGGCGCTTACGCCGTAAGGGCCGCGCTCCGTAATCTCGCCGTCCTCAAGGCGCGTGAATCGCCCGCCGGTTCTGACAAAGAGAGTGTTGCGCGAGAGAATCATCTCGGGCGTTAAGCCGAGGTCTTTCGCCTCCCATTTCGTGTCGCCGCTAGTGCGCGAGATGGCGCGCACGCGACCGTGGCCGGAGACGTAGATTGAGCCCTCATCCGCGACGGCGTCCGCTTCCGTGAGCGCGAGTCCTTCCTCGTTGACGCGAAACTTCTCGCGCCTTCTCTCGTTGCCCGTCTGCGCATCCAGCGAGGTCAAGCCCTCGTAGAAGAGATACAATCGACCATCCAGAAACGCAGGCGGGTGATAGTTGTCCAGCGTGTAAGCGACATCCTTGCTCTCGTCATCGCTCCAGAGCGAAGGCATCATCTCGACCTCGCTCTCAAGCTCGCGCTTCCATAGCTCGCGGCCATCCGCCAGATTGAAGACGCGCACCTCCGGGCGGCGCTTGAAGCCTTCGCGCGCACGCCCCTTTGCGTCGCGCACAAGCACGACCGCGACCAGCCCTGTGTCCGGCTCAAAGGCCATCTGCATGACGCCGCCACGCACCTTGTCGCTGCGCCAGATGGAGTTGCCCGTCAACAAATCCACGGCCTCAAGCCGCGTCTTATCGCCGCGCTCAAGGCTCAGGAAGAGAACGTCCGTGCCCGGAACGGGCGCGACATCCGTCTCATCCACGCGCGTATCTTTTCGCCGCCACAGGATGTCGCCCGTCTCTGCGTCCACGGAGTACAATGATTTCTCTGTGCCCACTACGAGGACGCCCAGCTCCGTGCTCTGATAGAAGCGCACTTTTCCATCAAGCTTTGTGGTCCATCGCAGCGCTGCCGCAGCGTTGAGCGCGCAGGCGGCGCAGAGCGGAAGAAGGAAGAGGATGCGTAGAAGCGCCCTCTTTATCATCTCAGGTTTGGCGTTAGTGTTGTATGATAAAAGCATTGCTATGTGATAATCCCCGGCTTAAGACCGCGCACGCGCGCGGCTCTTTCTTAAGCCATAAAGTTAAGGTGCGGGAGAGTTGCCGGTCAAACGGGCTCTGCCGCAACGCAGTTTGAAGCTTTGCGTGCGCTCTGACCTCTTGCAGCAGGGGGAGAGTTTCTAATATGAGATAACTCATCCTCTGACTGCAAGGCTATGAGGAAGCAAACGAGCGCAAGCGACTTTACGCTCATATACGGGTGACGGCTGAAATGGATAACAAGCTTAACGGTAAGGATGCGGGCGAGGCGATTCGTGTCAGTATCTTCGATCAAATCTACAGCCTGCGCTCGCCCAAGGGCGCAGAGCATATACGAAGGATTGCGAGCGTGGTTGATGAGCGCATGCGTCAAATCTCCGCGCACACCACGACGTTCGAGCTCTCGCGCATAGCGGTCCTCGCCGCCTTAAACATCGCGGACGAGCTTCAGGACTTAAAGGCGCGTCAGGAAGAGAAGCAGACTTCGCCAGCGGAGCCGCCAGAGCGTTCAGGCAGCGAGCAGGAGGCCGCGGCTTCCGATGCAGACTCAGCCGTTGAAGAGACGGACAGGGCGCAGACCTGGTTCGAAGCAATCTTCGATGCCGAAGTCCCTGTCAAAGAGAGAAGCGAGCGTTTGAGCAGCCAGGTGTCAAGTAAGCTTCAGACGATTCGCCAGGACAACTCAAGGGACGCGAGCGCGCCGCGCGACGAAGAGAGCGCGTAAGGTTTATAAAGATGAGAGCGCACCTGTTGATAACAATCTCCCTTTTATGCACACTCTTTCCCCTGAGCATCTTCGCGCAGGGAGAGCAAAGGAGCGCGAGCAACTTCCGTATCTACACGTCGTCCGGCAAGCAGGTCACGCTGGATGAAGTAATCAATGCTATGAGCAGCGCGGAGGTCGTCTTTATAGGCGAGACGCACAACGACGCGGTCGCGCATCAGATTGAGCTGCAACTGTTGCATGGCGCTGCCGCGCGCTACGGCGCGAGGACCGGCTCGGGCCGTCAGGTGGTCCTCTCCATGGAGATGTTCGAGCGCGACGTGCAGACGACGCTCGATGAGTATCTGGGCGACCTGATTCTTGAGCGGCAGTTCTTAACGGACAGCCGCCCATGGAGCAATTACCAGTCGGACTATCGCCCGCTGATAGAGTTTGCGCGCGAGAACAGGCTGCCGGTGGTCGCTGCAAACGTGCCCACGCGCTACGCCAACAGGGTCGCGCGTCTGGGGCGCAACTCTCTAGCAGACCTTTCCGGAGAGGCTAAAGCGTGGCTCGCTCCGCTTCCCTACGGCACAGCTTCGCAAGCCTACGCGGCGAAGTTCACGCGCTCCATGCAGGGCATGGGCGACGGCCACGCGGGCAACAGCATGCAGAATTTTCTGGACGCGCAGGTGCTCAGGGACGCAACCATGGCCTACTCCATTGCGCAGAGTTTGAAGAGCAAAAGTAAAGCTCTTATCCTTCACGTCACAGGCATCTTTCACGTTGAGGGGCGCATGGGAGTGCCCGAGCAGCTACAGTCTTACCGCCCGCAGACGCGCACGATTGTCGTAGCCCTCCTGCCCTCCACGGAAGTCACCAAAACGGACGCAGAGAGCCTCGGAAAGCTTGGCGACTTCGTCTTCGTCACAGAAAAGCCCTGATTTTGAGCCAAGTCCCTACGGCTCTTTTTCAAACAGCTTCTAAGAGGCGCAAGTAATATCTTTTCAGCAGCTTAAAAGAGACTGCCGCCGAGAAGCCCGTGCCGCTCGCAGGAATTTTTCGCCCTCCGTCCAAGGCTTCCTTTAGAACCTCAAGAATTTCTCAAGTCCAATCCTTAAGATGGCAATCAGTCACGGCGCATGTGGGATGCAGGGGCGCTGGACAAGAAGCCGTATGATTTGACTCTTATATATTTGATGAGGCGGGCTAGCTCTTAGCTGAAGGGCCTGTAGCCTAATTTACCTCATAGGCTCGTCCTTCCCGCCAGCGGGCGACGGGCGACGGGAACTCTGACACATGCAACTTATCCTCGACAAAATCACTGCTCCCGGTGAGCTGCCGACCGTCACGCGCACGCGCCTGCTGGATGTGCTGCAGGAGAGTCTTGCGACCTGCACCTCCACGGTCATCAACGGGCGGGCCGGGACCGGCAAGACACGTTTGGCCACGGATTTCGCCCACCGCTGCGGTCGCCGCGTCGCCTGGTACAAGGTGGACGCAGCCGACACGGACCTGCGCATCTTCTTTCAATATCTGGTGGAGAGCGTGCGACGCCAGCGCCCCACGTTCGGCCACGAGGCGCTCCAGAAGATGCTCGATGAAACGACCACGGTTGAGGACGTGCCGCTTCTGGCCGAAGCCTTCGTCTACGAGTTGCTGGAAAGGGGCGGCTCGCCGCTCCTGATTGTCATAGACGACCTGCATCTGGTTTACGACGTGGAATGGGTAGTGCCGTTTTTCCGCAGACTGCTCCCGCTCCTGCCCACGGACGCGCACATGCTGATAACCGGCAGGAGCATTCCGCCCGCTCCGCTCTGGCGTATGCGCTCCAAGCAGATGCTCTGCGTCATAGAAGAGCCCATGCTCGCGTTCACGGAAGAAGAGACACGCAGGCTCTTCGACTCTTACGGTCTGCCGGAAAGGGAAGTGCCGACGGCGCTGGGCGAGACGCACGGGCGCGCGGCTGTGCTGGACGCGCTGGCCCGCTTAAAGAGCGCGTCGGAGAGAGTAGCGGAGTCCGTGGCCGCCATAAAGAGACAGCGGCGCAAGCTTTCGCCCGCGTTCGGCTCGTAATTCGCTTTCAAAGCGGTGCCACAGCCCGGAACTCCTCGCATCAACAATCTCGCGCACAACCCTATGTAGCCCAGCGTGAGATACGTGAGTAGTGAAGATTTGGAGTGAGATGTAATGGGAGCAGAGACTCACCGCCGCAGGCGCAGAGATATTAAATTACTCTGCGCCCCCTCTGTGTTCTCTGCGCCTGCGGCGGTGAGACTCAATCTTTCCCCCTCGCTTCCCAGATTAACTCACTACTTTCACTTGAAACCTCTGGATGACCAGTATTTCGCTGTGATAAGCTCGGCAAGTCTTCAAGAGTCCGCAAAGAACAGTTTGCACGGACAAAGGTCATCAGGCCAGGTTGCGCCGCAGCCTGCGGTCGCGCCTGTGAACTTTATGAAGGAGACGCGTCTGCCACAGCCTGCCTTCTTTCTGCGCACCAAGCTACTGCCGCCCAGGCCCACGCCCGCGCTCCTTTCGCGCCCGCGCCTGACAGAGCGCCTCGAAAATAATCTTGAGCATCCGGTCACACTCGTCACGGCCAACGCAGGCTCCGGCAAGACAACGCTCGTAGCGGACTTCGTGCGCGGGAGCGCGCGCCGCTTCGTCTGGTATCAGCTGGACCACACGGACGCGGACCCGGCGGTGTTTCTGGGCTACGTCACGAACGGCATCAAGCAGGAAGTGGAAGGCTTCGGCGAGGTGATGCTCTCCTACCTGCAGCAGGCCGCGGACGAACTCGCGCAGCAGCCCGAGCGCGCCGTCGATGTGCTTCTCAACGAAGTCCTTGAGAAGATAGAGCAGCAGCTAATCATAGTCCTTGACGATTATCATCATCTGGGAACGGACACGGCTGTGCATCGCGTGGTTGACCGCCTCATACAGTACATGCCGGACGTGATGCACCTGATTATCATCACGCGCGACATCCCGCCGCTTTCGATTGCGCGCCTTCGCTCGCACAACTCTCTGGCCGTCATAGACCGCTCGGAGCTTCTCTTTACGGACAGGGAGACGCAGGAGCTTTTCCGCAAAGTCTTCGACCTTGAGCTGACGCCGGAGCAGCTGAAGGAGTACAGGGAGCGAACGCACGGTTGGATTACGGCGCTCCAGCTCGTTCGACAGGTGGCGCAGCGTCAGGCTCTTTCGCAAACGGAAGAGGGCGCGACGCTGGACCTTGTGGCGGTGCTGCGACAATCCGAGCGAGACATCTTCGACTACTTCGCCGAAGAGGTCTTCGCGGACGAGCCGGAAGACGTGAGGCTTTACCTGCCGCGCCTAGCGCTTCTGGACCGCATAGAGACCAGCACTTGCCACACGCTTTTCCCCGAGGCGAGCTGTCGATTGATGCTGCCCGCGCTCGTGCGCCGCAACGTCTTCATCACCATCGCTGCGGACGAGCGCGGCGAAGAGTATCGCCTTCATCCTCTTTTCCAGAGCTTCCTGCGCAGACGCCTGCGCGCTGAAGTTGGCAAGAACGGCGTGGCGGCGGAGCACGCGCGCTTCGCAAGCCATTTCATAGAGCGAAGCGCTTGGGACGACGCCATGCGCCACCTGCTCGCGGCGGAAGATTACGAGCGCGCCGCCCGAATCATTTCGGAAGAGGGAGGCCGCTGGATAAAGAGCGGCACGCTCGGCTCATTGGTCTCTTACGCGGACGCGCTTCCGGCAATCGTGCTTGAGTCTCACCCGCGCGCGCTGCTGCATCGCGCGGAGGCCGCCAGACTTCAGGGCGAGTATGACGGCGCGCAGTCGCTTCTTCGCCGCGCCGTCGCGCTCCTGCATGAGAAGCGGGATGAGGGAGGCGAGGCCGAAGGACTTCACTCGCTGGCCACCATCGCGCGGCGTCGCGGCGAGTTCGAGACGGCCTTCTCTTACCTTGACCGCGCCGTGGAGTTAACGGAGACGGGCGCGCTCGTGCGCACGAAGTGCGGCAACACGCGCGGCCTTTGTCTGCTCGCGACGGGAGATTTGGCGCAGGCCGAAAGGGAGTTTCGCGCGGCCTTGCAGCTTGCTGAAGAGCAGGGCGAAGAGCGCTATGCTCGATTGATAGCGCACAACCTCGGGCTGCCCGCGATGATTCGCGGCGATTTCGGTGAGGCGCTGCGCTGGCTGCGACGCATCCTGCCGGAAACGAACGACGCGCCGCCCGTGCCGCAGGAGGCCACGGCACACCTGAACATGGCGCGCTGCTATTTCTATCGCGGCGACATGGCGGCTTGTGAGAAGCATCTGGACCAGGCCCTTGAGCGCAGCCACCTCTTCAACCAGACCTCTCTGCACGGAGAGATTTTCGAGACCTACGGCAATCTTTATCGCGAGGCGGGAGATTTCGCGCGCGCCTCGGACTTCTACGAGCGCGCCTCTCGCGCCTTCGAAGAATCGGGCATGGACGTTACGCGCCACGAGCTGCTGGACGAGCAGGCGGTTCTCTCTCTGCAACTCGGCGATTTGGCCGGAGCGCTGGAAAGAATAGACAGGCTCATAGGCGCGCGCGAGCGTGCGGGAGACACCCTGGGCGCGACGACGGCGAGCCTTGTGCGCGGTCGCATCATGCTCGCGCAGAAGGAGCAGCAGAGAGCTTGCGCAGAGCTTCTCCCTGCGCTCGGCTATTTTCGCGAGCACAGGCTCAATTACTACGAGGCGCAGGCTTCAATGGCGCTGGCGGCCTGCGCTCATCTCGCCGGGCAGGAGACGGAATCGCTTGAGCATCTCAGGCGCGCGATTGACCTCGCTGCGCGCTACGATTACGAGTACTGGCTCAAGCGACAGGTGGAGCAGAATCAGGAGCTATTCAACAACGCTCTGGCCGCGGAGTTGCTCCCCTCGGACCTGCGCGCGCACCTTCAGGCTCAACCCAGGAGGGAAAGACCGGAGCTGGAGCCTCAGCCCGTCATCGTCATAGGGCAGAGAAGCGTCACGGACCTTTCTATAAACATGCTCGGGCCGGTGGGGATTTTCCGCGACCCTGCGCGCCCTCTGGCCGCGGATGCGTGGACCACCAAGCGAGCGCGCGACATACTCTGCTTCATAGCCTCGCGCCGCCATCGCCGCGCCTCCAAAGACATCATCATAGACACCTTCTGGAGCGACGTGGATTTCGAGGTCGTGGAAAAGAACTTTCATCCGACCATCTCGCACATACGCAAGGCGCTCAACAGCAACCAGCCGCTCAAGCAGAATTTTCTAATCTACCGCGACGGCGATTACCAGCTTAACCAGAGCTTCTCTTACTGGATTGACACGGCGGAGTTCGACCGGCTGCTCGGCGAGGGCGAGGCCGCAAGGCGTGCGCGCGAGTTCGAGCGCTGCATCAATTCTTACGAGAGCGCGATTGCGCTCTATCGCGGCGAGTTCATGCAGGGAAGCTACGACGATTGGGTGGAAGAGCAGCGCACCTACTACCGCGAGCAATACCTGCGGATGCTCGAATCGCTGGCCGCCGTGGCACAGAAGATGGAGGACTGGCAGCGCTCTCTTGACCTCGCGCAGCAAATCCTGCGCGAGGACCCCTTCCGCGAAGACATACACTGCATGATTATGCGCGCCTACGCGGCTGTGGGAAATCGCGCCGCCATCAAAGAGCAGTACGAGGGCTTGCGTAAGCTTCTGCAGAAGGAGCTGGGCGTGGAGCCCGTGGCCGAGACTAGAAGGGTTTACAAGGAATTGATGGGCTGAGCGCCCTGTCCGGCTCGGACACAGATTCGTTAAATTTCCGGTCGTCGTAAAGTTAACGAAAAATTGCAACCCAAGCGCAATAATTTTTTTGAGAAGAGTTTTCTAGAATAAGCGCCATAACGCTTTTCCTTTATGGAATAAATACCTCGCCGTTGGTAGTTGGTAGCAAGTTGGTTGGCCCGTCAAACATTCGGGCGCGAATTTTCCTGAGGCTATGTCAAACAAATTATTTGCCCTGTCGCAGAAATTACTGGCGGTAGCATTAATCTTCTTATCGAGCGTCGGCCCGGCCAGCGCTGGCATCGCCGTGACCGGAGCCGACGGCATAGCCACTACGGGCGCGGACGGCGTCTTCTTCACCAACGTCTCCGGCATAGCCGTCACAGGCGCGGACGGCTTTCTCGCCTTTAGCCCCAACGGCATCGCCACCACGGGAGCCGACGGTATAGCGACCACGGGTGCTGACGGCGCTACCTACACCGGAACGAACGGCATCGCCACCACAGGCGCGGACAGCATGGACATCACGCGCGCGGACGGCATAGCTGTGACGGGAGCCGACGGCATAGCCGTCACGGGCGCGGACGGTACGACTTATCAAGCGAACTCCATTCTGATTCGTAACGCGAACGGCATCGCCACCACCGGAGCCGACGGTATAGCAACCACAGGAGCCGACGGCATAGCGGCCACGGGCGCGGACTCCTACACCATCAAGCGCGCGGACGGAATTCGAATCGGCAGGGCGCAGGGCATTGCTGTCACCGGCGCGGACAGCGTCACCGCCACAGGCCCCGACGGCCAGGTTTTCACCATCAGCCCCAGCGGCATAGCCGTCACGGGCGCTGACGGCATCGCGGTGACAGGGGCCGACGGGATTGCTGTGACGGGCGCGAGTGGAATCGCCACTACGGGCGCGGACGGCATAGCGGTTACGGGCGCGGACTCGAATAAAGGTTTGAGGAGCGTTGACCCGGAGCTTGCGCTTCTGCTCAACCGTCTCACTGACGACAGCAACGTCAACGCCGTCATAGTCTATCACAGGCTTCCCACGGACTCGGACATTGCTGACCTTCAAAGTCTGGGCGTCGTTGGCGGCACGCGCTTTCGCGCGCTTCCCATCATCAGCATCACCACTACGCGCAAACAGCTCATAGCAATTTCGCGCCTGCCGAACGTGCGCTCCATTTACGGCAATCGCACGCTGCAGTGGAACATGACCTCCGTGAACTCTCTGACTCGCAGCGACCGCGTGCGCAACGATGCGGAGTTGACGCGCAGGAACGGCGGCCTGCCGTTTAGCGGTCGCGGCGTGACGGTCGCCGTGCTGGATACGGGAGTTGACGGCACGCACTCCGATTTAACGGGCCGCGTTGCTCAGAACGTGAAACTCGCGGATACGCAGAGCGCTGGCGCTGGCTTCAACTATCCAATCAACGTAGAGGGTCTGCCGAACACGGACCAGGCTTACGGGCACGGCACTTTCGTCGCGGGCGTGATTGCCGGAAACGGCGCTCGCTCCGGCGGCAAGTACGCGGGCGTTGCTCCGGGCGCGAACGTGTTGGGATTGAGCGCGGGCGATTTGACGCTCTCCTTCGTGTTGTCCGGCTTCGATTACCTGCTTGATAAGGGCGCGTCTTTAGGCGTGCGCGTCGTCAACTGCAGTTTCTCGGCGAACACCGTCTTTGATTTCAACGACCCCGTGAACATCGCTACCAGGATGTTGACGGACAGCGGCATCACGGTCGTCTTCTCCGCAGGCAATACAGGCTCAGGGCTTAACAGCTTGAATCCTTATGCCGTGGCCCCCTGGGTTATAAGCGTGGGCGCTACGGACGAGCGCGGGCGGCTGGCGGATTTTTCCTCGCGCGGCGCGTTCGGAAGCCAGCTGTTTCGTCCGACTCTGGTCGCGCCGGGTGTTGCGGTCGTTGCGCCGCGCAGCTCCACCAGCGCAACGGGCGTGCTGGGTCTTGCCACGGGCAGCGACGCCGCGCTGCTCTCTGCTGCCGAGGCTCCGTACTACACCACCGGGAGCGGGACAAGCTTCAGCGCGCCGCAGGTGGCGGGAACGGTTGCGCTCATGCTCGAAGCCAACCCTAAGCTCAGGCCCGCGGAGATTCGAGACATACTTCAACGCACGGCCACACCTATGCCAGCTTATTACGCGCACGAGGTAGGAGCAGGAATGCTCAACGCTCACGCGGCTGTGATTGAGGCTGCATTCCCGCAGAGAAGAATAGGAATGTGGCGCTCCACTGTCGATCGCGGGCAGGTGCGCTTTATCAACGACCCCGCGCAGACATTCACCGGCACCGTCTCAAACAGCAGCGGCTCTGATGTCGCCGTCAACGTGCCCGCGAACACGCTGCTCGCGTCTGTGCAGATTGCCTGGGGGCCGCTGGCTTGCACGAACGACCTTGGGCTTGCCGTTTACGATGCGAGCGGCGTGAAGCGAGCGGAATCGAACCAGCTCAACCTGCCCGGCCTGACGGGCAAGCGCGAGAGCGTGGCGCTTCGCTCGGCGCAGGCTGGCACATGGCGCGTGCGCGTCACGAACACCTTGGGACAGGCCGTAACATCGCAAGCCTTCTCGGGCGTGCTTGAGACTACGCGCGTTGAGTACGCGCCGCTTTCAGACATGGACGGACTGAGCGCGGCTTCGCAAGACGAGATTTATCAGGCGCTCAGAGCATTCGTGATGACGCCTTACGGCAAACATTTCAGACCGCAGTTCGCGGTCACGCGCGCAGACCTTGCAGCGGTATTCGTGATGGCCGGACGCGCGCCGCAGTATCTTCCGGCTCAGTCCAGATACGCGGACGTGCGCGACCCCCTGACGACGCTCTTCGTCGAAAGCGCGCAGAGCGCCACGGGCGGCCCGCTCTTTCTGGACGCGCAGACGAGCGGAACTTTCAGGCCCGACGCTTCCGTTGACAGGCTGACGGCTGCGGTCGCGCTGGTCCGCGCCGCAGGTTTGCAGGCCGAGGCCGACTCGAAAAATTTAGAGCCCCTGAATTTCACGGACGCCGCGAGCATTCCTTCAAACCTTCGCGGCTACGTCGCAGTAGCCACACAGCGCGGCCTGCTTCAAACAGACGGCACAGCCTTTCGTCCCCAGGGAAGCTGGACGCGCGCAGACCTTGCGCACGCGCTCGCAGTCATGGCGCGCATAGTAAGCGGCTGAGCAAGCCCATAAGAGACAAAAAGAGAAGGCGCGGCCTCAGCATTTCCAGCGGGCCGCGCCTTCTCTTTCTTATATCAAAAATATTACTTGCTCACGAACAGCTCCTCGGCGTTCCAGAGCGAGTAGGGCACTATGGTTGACGGGCGATAGTTGCGCACTCTCTGGTTGGCGGCGGAGATGATGTGGCGCGCGACGATTGGAATGACCGGCAACTGCTCGGCCAGTATGACCTGAATATCGCGGAAGATAGCTTTGCGCTTTTCGAGGTTTCTCTCGTGCGCCTGCAGTTTGAGCAGCTCGTCAATCTGCGTTTCCCACGCTTCTCTGGGCGCGCTCTTTTTAGGCTCCCACGGGCGCGAGGGGCTGCTGCTGACGAAGTAGTTGGTATAAGAGGACGGGTCGGGCTCTGTGACGGACGTGCCCAAAATAATGGCATCGTAATCAAAGCTCTGTTGCCAGCGCGCTGTGAGCGCCTGAAACTCTATCGGCGCGACCTGAGCTTTGATGCCGAGGCGACCCAGGTCTTCCTGTATGACCGCTGCCATCTTAACGCGCGCCTCATTCTCAACGGGCGCAATCAGCGTGAACTCAACGCGGTTGCCCTGCGCGTCCACAAGCTCCGGCGCATCCTGCGAGCCCTTCTGTTGAAAGCCTGCTTCGCGCAGAAGGTCGCGCGCCTTATCCAGATTATGCTCGATGCGCGGAAGGTCGGTCGCCGCCCACGCACGGTTCCCCGGCGAGACGAAGCCGTAAAGGGGCGTTGCGAGTCCCTGCAGGATTGAGCTTGCGATTGCTTCGCGGTCAATCGCGTAAGAGACTGCGCGGCGAAAGCGCACGTCCGAGAACCATGCTCTCTTGACAGGGTCAACCACGGGCTTGCCGTCGCGCTCGCCCTGATTGAGATTGAACCAGAGGTGGTCCGTGTTCAGCCCCGGCCCCAAGTCGTAGGCGCGCACCTGGCCGCCCGCCGTGCGGAGCGAAGCGTAGTCGGTCGTGCGTATGCGGTCAATCACATCCAGCCCGCCCTGCGTGAGCCTTGTGAGCGCAGCGTTGGCGTCGCCCACCACTTCGAGCGTCAGCGCATCCAGATAGGGAAGCTGAGTCCCCGCGGAATCCTTCTTCCAGTAGAAAGGATTGCGCTTGAGCTGCACGCGCTCGCCCGGCGCTGAGGCGTCAACCATGAAAGGCCCAGCCGTGACAATCCCCTTGGGGTTCTCGTTCAGACCGTAGCGGTCGCGCAACGTCCCGCGCTTCAAATCCCCTTCAAGCACATGACGCGGCAGCACGGCCAGGTTCGAAAGATAGTTCTCAGGCGTCGCAATCTCTTCGGGAAAGACCAGCCGCAAGTGTCCTGCATCCACGACCGAGACCTCTATGGGGCGACCGCCTATCATCATCGCGTCTCGAAAAATCGGCGACGCAGTCTTCTCGTCATAGACGGCTTGAAAGGTAAAGAGCACGTCTTCAGCCGTGAGCGGGTGGCCGTCGGAAAAATAAAGCCCATCGCGAAGAGTTAAATCCAGAGTGCGATTGTCATCATTCATCTTCCATTCGGAGGCCAGAGCCGGAACGTAGCGCTGCGCGTCGTGGTCGAACTCCACCAGCCGTCCGCTCATCAGGAAAAACGCCACCGTCAGCGAGTACTCCTCCGAGACCATAAGATAGTTGAAGGTCTTAGGCGGCGATGTCAGGCGATAGGTAAGAGAGCCGCCGCGCGTGCCCGCGACATGCTCGCGCGGCAACTCCTGCGACGCAGGCCCGGCGGGCTGGCTCGTGCGCTGGCATGAGCCGAGCAGGAGCGCGAAGAGCAGGACTACAAGAAGGCTCGTTCTGTGCAGAGGGTATCGCATCCTTTTTTTCTGTAAGCAGTGGTCGGGAAAATTTCTAAACGGCGAAAGCTTGGCGGATTCAATCATGAATTTACGGATAATGTCCAGAGATATGTGCGTTGCACTCTTGTTGCATTTCGAAATAGGTGTTAGATAAACAAAGAAACTGAGCGGTGAGCAGTGAGCAGGTTTAAGAAGTTGAGCGGCAATCCGGGTTGAGCAGTCTTTCTTTTACTGCTTACTGCTCACTGCTTACTAAAAGAGAAAGAGCGTTGCTGAGAGCCATTCTGTACAGATTAGCGCAGGGGCTACTGGTGCTTCTTATAGTCTCCGCGCTGACGTTCGCGCTGCTGGCGGCGGCGGGCGGCGACGCCCTGGCGACTTTGAGAGACCAGCCTCTAGTCTCCGAAGAGACCGTGCGAGCGCTTCAGCACACCTACGGGTTGGACCAGCCGTTGCCCGTGAGGTACGCGCGCTGGCTTGGAGGCGTGCTGCGCGGAGAGATGGGCTACTCTCTATATTTTCACGCGCCCGTGTGGAGCATCATACGCCCGCGCCTCTTGAATACGCTCGCTCTGGCGCTGACTGCGCTGCTCATAGCCGTGACGTTTGCGCTCACGCTTGGCTCGCTGGCGGCGCGTCGAGCGGGCAGCCTCGTTGATAAAGTCTGCGGCGCGATTGTTCTCATTTCATCCTCTTCTCCAAGAATCGTGCTGGCGCTGATGGCGCTGGCGCTGGTGGCGCGCTCCTCCTTTTTCGCAGCGCCGAATGATTCAAGCTGGCCCACGCCCGTCTCTCTCTTAAGGCTGCTGGTCCCGGCCTTCGTCCTGAGCGTGCCGCTCGTCGCGCTCTTTCTGGCGCAGGTGCGCGACGGCCTTGCGCTCTCTTTAAGAGAAGAGTTTGTGCAGGTGGCGCGCGCCAAGGGATTGCCGGAGAGAGCAGTCGTCCTTCGCCACGCGCTTCGCGCCGCGCTCAATCCTTTGATTACCCTCCTGGGTCTTTCAATGGGAAGCCTTGTGAGCGGCTCCGTAATAGTCGAGACGGTGCTGAACTGGCAGGGGCTTGGGCAATTGAGCGTCGTCGCCGTGCAGTCGCGCGATGTGCCGCTTTTGATGGGCGCGGTCTTGATTACAGCGACATTCGTTCTTGTAGGAAATCTTCTGGCGGACATACTGCTTTGCCTGAACGACCCTAGACTGCGACAGGGAGCAAGGCCAGCGGTCGCGTCCAGGGAAGCGACGGCTGCGCCTCTCGGTTGAAACCTTTAATGAGAGAATTCAGGACCACACAGGACGAGCCGCATGCTTCTGAGCTGAGCGATTCTTCAGAGCGTGAAGAATCGCGCTTGAAGCGCGCCGCCGGATTTGCGCGCCGTCGCCCTAAATTTTTAGTCGGGCTCTGCATCGTCACGCTCTTTTATCTCACGGCTCTCCTCGCGGATTTTCTTGCGCCTTATGATTATCGCTCTCAATCGCGGCGCGAGCTGTTAGCGCCCGCGACCCCCATACATTTTTTTGACGGTGAGGAAAACTTCCACGCGCGCCCCTTCGTTTACGCGCAGCGCCTCGTTGACCCGCTTGAGCGACGCTATGAAGAGGACACAACGCGCGCCTATCGTCTGGCGCTCTTCACGCGCGGCCATTCTTATAAGTTGCTCTGGATTTTTCCTGCGGACAGACACCTCTTCGGGCTAGAGGATGCGAGCGTAAGCGACGGGCCGAGGGCTCATCTGCTGGGAACGGACGGACTGGGGCGCGACAGATTTTCGAGGCTGTTGATTGCGTCCAGATTTTCGCTCGTAGTGGGACCGCTCGGCACAATTCTGGCTTGTGCTCTGGGCGTCGTGTTGGGATGCGTGGCCGGATACTCGGGCCGCTTCGTGGACGCGGCGCTGATGCGCGCGGCTGACGCCATGATGTCGCTGCCCGCGCTGGTCCTGATACTTGCCGCGCGCGCAGCCTTTCCGCTTGAGCTGCCGCCAGCGCGCGCCGTCGCGCTGCTGTTGACAATCTTCGCTGCGGTCGGCTGGGCCGAGATGGCAAGGCTCACGCGCGGGCTGGTGGTCGCGCTCAGAGAGCGAGAGTTTGTGCTTGCGGCGCGCTCCATAGGGCTGACGAACGCGCGCATACTCTTTCGCCACATTCTGCCGAACGCAGCCGCGCCCTTGATTGTGCAGGCGACTATAGTCCTGCCAGCTTTTCTCTTGACGGAGACCTCGCTATCTTTTCTTGGCGTAGGGTTGCAGGAGCCTGAAGCAAGCTGGGGCAACATGCTCATGGCCGCGAGCGACATCACGCTCATGAGCAATCAGCCCTTTCTCATACTGACGCCAGCCTTCGCCATCTTCCTCTTCGTGCTTGCCGTGAGACTGTTGAGCGACGGGCTTCAGAGAGCGAAGCGCTGACGCTTGAAACCTTATGGCAACATCTGAAATTGGCGGCGGCGGCAGAAGGGGTAGTAGGATAGCGGTAAGAAAAAATCTTTGCCTGACCGGCAAACCGTTTTGAGGTGAAGCGCTACAAAATGGATAGACTATTCTTTGCCATCGGAGCCATCTCGGCTTTCGTAGGCGTGGCGGCTGGCGCTTTCGGAGCGCACGGGCTGAAGAGCCGCCTTGACGCAGAGATGCTGGGCGTTTTCGAGACGGGCGCGCGTTACCAGATGTATCACGCCTTTGCTCTGCTGGCTGTGGCGTGGGCAATCACGCGATGGCCCGGCACGCTTGTCAACATGAGCGGTTGGCTTTTCCTCGCGGGCACAATCCTGTTTTCCGGCAGTCTCTACCTGTTGAGCCTGACCGGAGTGCGCTGGCTTGGCGCGATTACTCCACTGGGCGGGCTTGCCTTCCTGGCAGGCTGGCTCTGCCTGGCATCCGTCATCTGGAGAGCCCAGGCTTAGGAGCAAAAGTCGAGCACAAGGGTTTAGAGCTTAAAACGGCAAGCACCGGGGAAATTTTTCTCTCTCCTTTTTCCGGTTTCAATATTCCCAAGCAAAGAAGGGCTGCCCGCGTCGTCCAGACGAGAGGCCGAAGCCCTAATCTCTTTCAAATTGTGGAGGCAAAATCAGATGAAGAAGAGCTGTATCCCCGGCTTTGCGCTCATGGCGCTGATGTTTCTGGCAACTACAACCCTCGCCTTCGCAGACATTCCCAATCCAAACAATCCGACTAACCGCAACGCGTCAAAGACGGACCTCAAGGCCAACATGCAGATTGAGACGGACGACAAGGCCAAAGAGGCCAAGCTGCTGATCCCGCGCGAAATCTTTCAACAGATGGTGGCGCAGGCTCAGGGCGGCAACACTCAGACGGGAAGCACCGTCGCGCGCTTCTTCAACATGACGGGCGCGCAAACGGCTCTCTCCGGCCTCTTCCTTTCGCTGGCCTTCGCCTTCGGCGGCGTGTGGCTTGTGCGCTCGCGCAAGGGCACGGAAAGGAGCAGGCGCGTCGCGGCGCTCTGTCTCTCGCTGCTCGTCGTAGGCGGCATCACGGCTGGCGTAGCTTACGCCAACGCTGGCCCGCCGCCCGTCGCGCGCTCTCTGACCTCCAAGATTCTCATCCCCGAATTGCAGTGGTGGGGCGCTTACGGCGAGGTCAAGGTAGAGATAGTGGATGAGGGCAACCAGATATTGCTGGTGCTGCCACGCCGAAAGATAACCGACGAAGACAAGAGACAGACAGAGTAGCGAGAGAGCTTTAAGAGAAACCCCTCATGCAGAATATAGAAAGCGGTCAGGTATTGCTTGCGAGCGGCGCGGGCTTGAAAGGGAAGAGCCCGCGCGGCGCGCCTCTCTTTGCCTTCGGGCTCATCGGTTTCGGCCTGCTCTCCGCTCTCTTGATTAGCTGGAAGCCTCTACAGCTTTCAATCATCACCGTGCTTGTTTTCGCAGGGCCGCACAACTGGATGGAGCTGAGGTACTTTCTGGCGCGCATGCCCGCGCGTTGGGGCAGAGCCCGGCTCTTTTACAGCGTGGGGCTGGGCGGAGTCGCGCTTCTCACGGCGGCCTACGTCGCGCTCTACGCTCTGGGCCAGTCGTGGTATCTGAACCCGGAGGCGTTGACCTTGAGCCTGAGCCTCTGGAACACGGCTCTGGTCATGTGGGTCTGCTGGCTTCTTTACCTGCGTGGACGAGAGAGAGGCGGGCGTGATTGGTCCTGGACGTTCGCCCCGGGGTTTGCGCTCTGTGCGGGAGCGTGGGCGTCGCCGCTTCTGTTCAGCCTGGGGCTGGTCTACCTGCACCCGCTCGTGGCGCTTCTGTTTTTAGACCGCCAGTTGAAACGCTCGCGCCCTGCGTGGCGAAAGAGTTACCACCTCTGTCTTGGCTTGCTGGCCTGCGTGCTTGTGCTGATGTGGGCGCAGCTTGCGCACGCGCCGGACCTGAGCGAAGAGAATGGACTTTTCTGGCGCATCACACAGCACGCGGGCGCGGCCATTCTGACAGGCGTTTCATCGCACCTGCTGGTGGCCACGCACGTCTTTCTTGAGACGATTCACTACGGCGTCTGGCTCGTGTTGATTCCGCTCCTGGGAATTGGCGCGGAGTTGACGCGCACGCGTAAGATTCCGCTCGCCGCGCATCGACGCACGGGCTGGCCGCGCACTGTGCGCATAGCTTTGCTCCTGGGGCTGCTCGCGGTCGTAGTGCTGTGGGCGGGGCTCACGCTCGATTACACTCGCACGCGCGACATCTATTTCGCTCTGGCCATGGCGCACGTCCTGGCCGAAGCGCCCTTTTTGATTCGCCTGTTGTGAGGCGAGCAGGTCGGAAAGCAGCCGTGTGTCTTTGAGTAGAAGAAAAGAGCGGGCTAAGAGTTTGCTTGAGCGCGTGCCAAATCTTAAAAAGATTTCAACTGTCTCGCTGCGTCTTCTACTGACGGCGCTCGCGCTTCACCTCTTCCGCTTCAAGCTGCTGGCGTTTGACGAGCCCCCGGACCCTCAGCTTACCACCTCAAGGCCATCGGACCTCTGGCTCTTCCTGCCCGTAGGCTACCTTTTCACCATAGCCATAGAGACGCCCGTGCTGCTCATAGGATTGTCCAGGCGGCTCAGTTTCAGGCAGCGCCTCTTCGCGGGCGTGTGGCTGACGGCCTGCACCTATCCGGTGGTCGTGCTGGTGCTGCCTGTGCTTTTCGCTTCAGCCTCGCGCAGCCTCTACCTGCTCGTGGCCGAAACTTTCGCGCCCGTAGCCGAATGCGCGCTCTTCTGGCTGGTCTTCCACTCGAAGCTGGACACAAGCCTGAGGAGCGCCCTGCGCAGCTTCGCCGTCATCACCCTCGCCAACCTTCTCTCGTTCGCCTTAGGGGAAGCGATGAACGCCACGCGCTGGTTCGGGCTTTTCTGAGCTTGTCTGTCAAGCCGATTTCAAATAACTTAAGAAGCGCTCCTTATTAAACTCTGGAATGGAAGCCCATATGAGAAACCGTAATACGAGTCTGCTTGCTCTTCTTCTTCTTCTCTACTGCTCAAGTCTGGTTCGAGCGCAGGAGAAACTTCTGACCATAGACGACATCTTCGACCCTGCGAAGCGCGTTAATTTCAACGGCACGCCTGCGCAGGGGCTTCAGTGGCTCAGGGACGGCGATTATTACCTGCAAAGCAGGACCGACCCGCAAACCAAAACTTCGCAGCTCCTGAAAGTCAACGCTCGCACGGGCGAGGCCGCGCCCTTCTTCGACGCGGCGCGCATGGAAGCGGCGCTCCTGAAGATTCAGGGTATGACGGCGGATGAGGCCAGAGAGTTATCGCACCAGTCATCCTACAGGCTAAACCCCGCGCAGACCGCCGTGCTGCTCAATTCAAATAAGGACCTCATATATTACGAGCTTGGCTCGGAGAGCGCCGTGCGCCTTACCAATAATGCGGAGGAGGAGTTTGAGGAGGACTTCAGCCCGGACGGGCGTAGCGTGAGCTTCGTGCGCAACAACAACCTATACGTGCTGGATTTGGCTACGGGGCGCGAGCGTGCGCTGACCTCTGACGGCAGCGAGAAGGTTCTCAACGGTCGGCTCGACTGGGTTTATGAAGAGGAAGTTTACGGGCGCGGCCAGAAGCGCGGCTACTGGTGGAGCCCGGATTCCGCGCGCATAGCCTTCTTAAGGCTAGACGAGGCTGAGGTCAAAAACTTTCCGGTGGTGGACCACATACCGCGCGGGCAAATCCTTGAGGACACTCCTTACCCGCTGCCGGGCGACCCCAACCCGCGCGCTCGCCTCGGCATAGTCGAAGCCGGTAGCGGCAAGACCGTGTGGGCGGACACGTCGAAATATGACGCGAAGGATTTTCTGGTTGTGCGCGTCTCGTGGTCGCCAGACAGCCGCCGCGTAGTCTACCAGGCGCAGAATCGCGTGCAGACCTTTCTCGATTTGAATGCCGTGGATGCAGGCGACGGAAAATCCAGCACGCTCTTCAGGGAAGAGACGCGCGCGTGGATAGAGGCCGTGGACAATCCGCGCTGGCTCAAAGACGGCTCTTTCCTTTGGCGCAGCGAGAAGAGCGGCTGGATGCATCTCTATCATTACTCCGCGGACGGTAAGCTCACACGGCAGTTGACGGATGGGAAGTGGGAAGTCAGAGAGCTTGAGGGCGTGGACGAGGCCGGGGGCTGGGTCTACTTTCGCGGCACGGAGCACAGCCCCATAGCCGAGCAGGTTTATCGCATCAAGCTGGACGGAAGCGGCATGACGCGTCTCTCGCAGATGGAGGGCACGCATCGCCCTAACTTCAACCCGCAGGCTACGCTCTTCATAGACTCGTGGAGCGATATAAACAGTCCGACGCAGGTGCGGCTCTTCAACGCGGACGGCTCGCTGAGCCGTGTCATAAGCGAGAACCAGGTCGAAGTTCTCAAGCAGTACAAGCTGGGCAAGCCGGAGTTTATGCAGGTCAAAACGCGCGACGGATTCGTGATGGAAGCCATGATGATACGCCCGCCCGACTTCGACCCGAAGAAAAAATATCCTGTGCTGGAATTCACCTATAGCGGCCCGCACGCGCCGCAGGTCAGAAACAGCTGGGGCGCGCAGACCTACCTATGGCATCAGCTGATGGCCGAGAAGGGCTACATCATCTGGATTTGCGACAACCGCACGGCGAGCGGCAAGGGCGCGGAGTCCGCCTGGGCTGTCTATAAAAACTTCGGCAAGCTTGAGCTGCAAGACCTTGAGGACGGGTTAAATTTCCTGAAGAGCCAGCCCTACGTGGACTCTTCGCGCATAGGGCTCTGGGGATGGAGCTTCGGCGGCTACATGACCGCGTATGCTCTGACGCACAGCACCAGTTTCAAAGTGGGCATAGCGGGCGGGACCGTCACGGATTGGTCCAACTACGATTCAATCTACACGGAGCGCTACATGCTGACGCCCGCGCAAAATCCGCAGGGCTACAAGTCCAGCTCTGTGCTTCAGGCCGCCGGGAGCTTGCACGGAAAGCTACTTCTGCTCCACGGCGCGATTGACGACAACGTGCATGTGGCCAACACTATTCAGCTCATCTACGCATTGCAGAAGGAGGGGAAGCAGTTCGAGCTGATGCTCTATCCGAAATCGCGCCACGGGGTGACGAGCCCGCTTCTGCTCAAGCACATGCGGCAGCTGATGACGGACTTCATAGTCGAAAACTTATGAGCTGGCGCGCGGCGTCATGCGTTTGATGAGCGGTGTTAAGAGCGCCAGTATGAGGGCTGCGATTAGCGTCAACGCGGCCACGCCGCCGAACAAGCGCAGGAGCGCGCCTTCCTCCTTCTCGTTGAAGAAGCCCAGTACGATGCCGGAAAAGTAGTCGCCAATCGAGATGGAGAGAAACCAGACGCCCATCATCAAGCCGACCATTCGCGCCGGAGATAGTTTGGTGACTGTGCTTAAGCCTACGGGGCTCAGGCACAGCTCGCCTATGGTTTGAATCAGGTAGACCACAACCAGCCACATCGGGCTGACTTTGTTCCCTCCGCCGGTCAGCGTGGAGGCGAAGGCTATGACAGCGAAACTGATTCCGGCAAAGAGCAGCCCGTAAGCGAACTTCGCTGGGCTGGACGGGTCGCGGCGTCCGAGCCTTATCCAGAACCAGGCGAAGACGGGCGCGAGCGTTATCAGAAAGAAGGGCTCGATTGATTGAAACAGGCTGGCAGGGATTTCCCACCCGAAGACGACTCTGTTGGTTAAGCGGTCTGCGAAAAGCGTCAGCGTTGTGCTCGCCTGCTCGAACGATGTCCAGAAAAGGGCCGAGAAAAGGAAGAGAATAAAGATGACCAGAACTCGTTTCAGCTCGTCTCCCTTGAGATGGCGAACCACGCCCAGCAGGTAGCCAGCGAACAATCCTACGACTCCGGGAAACAGCCCCGAGATGAGGTCGCCGCCGGAGTAGTAGCCTAAAGAAAATCCAAGCACACAGCCTACTATGACGAAGAGGATGGTTAAAACGTCTAAGCCTTCAGTCTCGCTGCCAATCTTTCTGGTCTCTTTGATGTCGGGCTCAACTTTCTTGCCACGCTTCTCGGGCGGATTGCCCACGTCGCGCAGTCGCTTTCCGCCAAGCACGTATTGCAGCAGGCCAAAGACCATCCCTACGCCCGCCGCCGCAAAGCCATAGTGCCAGTCTACTTTCTGCCCCAGTGGACCGCAGATAAAGGGCGCAATAAAAGCGCCGAGATTAATTCCCATGTAGAAGATTGAAAATCCAGCGTCGCGTCGCTTGTCTCTTTCGGAGTAGAGGCCGCCGACCATAGCGGAGATGTTCGGCTTCAACAGCCCCGTGCCGAGCGCAATCAAAAATAGCCCGGCGTAGAAATTCGGCATCGTCCTGAAGGCCATGGAGAAATGGCCGCAGGCTATGATGATGCCGCCTATGAGGACCGCCCGGCGTGCGCCGAAGATTTTGTCCGCCAGCCAGCCGCCTATAAGCGGCGTCCAGTACACTGACGAGAAGTAGGTTCCGGCGATGATGCCCGAATATTTCTCGTCGAAGGCAAGGCCGCCTTCAGTCAACGGCTTGGTCATGTAAAGCACCAGCAGCGCCTTCATCCCGTAGAAGCTGAATCGCTCCCACATCTCCGTGAAAAAGAGTGTGGTAAGTCCGCGTGGATGTCCGCCTATGCCGCCGGTGTCTGTTGGGCTTGACGCGCTGACGCCCGTCTCGTCTTTGGCTACGCTCATCTTGAAGTTGCTCCTATGGGAATCTATACGCTTAGCTGGTTGGCCCATAATAACTAATCCCCACGGATTGCCCAAACACTTTTAGCTGAAGCTTTGATTATCCGGTGAGAATAGAAAATAATGTAAGAGATAACCGAGGACGACTTCTGTAACTGATGATAGACTGCTCAGGCCAAAATCCTAAAGTAAAGGTGCCCTAAGTTATGACGACGCAAAGTTCACCACAGAGTCGCGTGCAGGACATACAGCACGCTCTGAAAGAAGCTGGTCTCGACGGCTGGCTCTTCTATGATTTTCGTAAGAGCGACCCGCTGGCCTATCGCATACTGCTGCTCGACCGCGCGGCCTTCGCCTCGCGCCGCTGGGCTTATTACATTCCCGCCTCGGGCGAGCCCGTCAAGATTGTGCATCGCATAGAGCAGGAGAAGCTGGATGAGTTGCCGGGCCGCCATCTCGTCTACAACCGCTGGCAACAACTGCACGGCCACATACGCGAGGCCCTCTACGGCGCGGGCGACGGCTCTAAAAAACTGCGCGTCGCCATGCAGTACTCGCCCAACAACGACATCCCTTACGTTTCCCGTGTCGATGCGGGGACCGTGGAGCTTGTGCGCTCCTTCGGCGCAGAGCCGGTGACGAGCGCAGACCTGGTGCAAATCTTCGAGGCCGTCTGGACTCAGGAGCAGAAGGAGATGCACGACCGCGCCGCCGACAACATTCACCGCATCATCCTGGAAGCCTTCGAGGAGATTGGCAGGCGCACGCGCGCGAGCGAGTCCACGACGGAGTACGACATACAGCAGTTCATCATGCGGCGCTTTGCAGAGGAAGAGATGACGAGCGACGACGACCCGCCGATTGTAGCCGTCAACAGTAACTCCGCGATGCCGCATTACGTTCCTAACGGCTCGCGCCACTCTCCCATACGGCGCGGCGATTTCGTGCTTCTAGATGTCTGGGCGAAACTGAAAAGGCCCGGCTCGGTTTACGCTGACCAGACCTGGACAGGCTTTGTCGGCGACACTGTGCCGGAAGAGCACGCGCGCATCTTCAAGATTGTAAGCGGCGCGCGCGATGCCGCCGTGGCGTTTCTTAAAGAGCAGGTTGCGGCGGGCAACTACGTGCGCGGCGCGGAGGTGGACGACGTTTCGCGCGGCGTCATAGAGCGCGCTGGCTACGGCGCGCAGTTTACGACCCGCACGGGCCACTCCATAGGAGAAGAGGTTCACGGCAACGGAGCCAACATCGACAACATGGAGACGCCCGACACACGGCGCATCATCCCGCGCACCTGCTTCTCCATAGAGCCGGGCATCTATCAGGAGAACCTGTTCGGCCTGCGCTCCGAGATTGATGTCTACGTCGGCGAAGGCTCCGTAGAAGTAACGGGTCAGCCCATACAGACGGAGATAGTGCCCATACTCAGAGACAATGCTTAAGATGCGTCGCCAAGCAAGGGATTCTTTCACCGCAGAGACGCAGAGTGTCGCAGAGGAGGCGCGGAGATGCGTAGAGGGGGCGCTGAGAAAATTTAAACAATCTCTGCGCGTCCTCTGCGACACTCCGCGTCTACGCGGTGAAGTCTTTTTCAAAACCACCCATAGCTCTGCTTTTATCCTTTACCTGACCGGAGCGTTCGCGCTCCTTCTTCTTTTAGCAGGCTGCAAGGCCGCGTCGCCGTCCAACGCGCAGTCCGGCGACGCGCTTCCCACTGTAGTTGCGACCGTCAACAATCGTCCCATCTCCACCAAGCTTTACGAGATGTACCTGAAGAACGGGCAGGACGCTTTGGGCCTTAATCCTGCGACGGATGAAGGCAAGAGAAAGCTTGACCTTTTGAAAGAGGGCGTCGTGTCGGAGTTGATTGACCGCGCGCTGATTGCGCAGGAGGCGGAGCGGCGCGGGCTCAACATCTCCCCGGAAGAGCTGCAGCAGGCCGAGGGGCGCGCCGTCGCAGAGAACGGCGGCGACAAGCGATTTGAAGAGTATCTTGCCGGGCACAACCTGACGCGCGATGAGTACAAAGAGGTGCTCAGGTGGGAAATCTACGGCGGCAAGATGCAGCAGGAGTTCTCCAAAGAGATAACTGTCTCGGACGAGGACGTGAAAAAATATTACGACGAGCATAAACAGGAGGCCGCTTTCCAACTGCCCGAGCGCGTGACGGCCTCGCACATACTCATCAACGCGCGCCCCAATCTCATACGCCAGCAGCTTGAGAGCGAAAAGAGCCTCGCGGGCGAAGCTCTTGAGCGGGCCGTGCGCGAGGAGCTGGAGCGCAGGCGTGCGCGTGCGGAGGAGTTAAGACGAAAGGCTGCCGCCGGAGCGGACTTCGCGCAGCTTGCGCGCGAGAATTCCGAAGACCCTTCTTCGCGCGAGCAGGGCGGCACGCTCGGCACGTTCGCGCGAAACTCTCACCCGAAGGCTTTCGACGACGCGGCCTTCTCGACGCCCACAGGCGCAGTCAGCCCACTGGTTGAGACGGACTTCGGCTTTCACATCATAAAAGTCTCGGCGCATGAGAATGCGCGGGCCCAGACGTTTGAGGAAGCCGCGCCTGAGATTCGCCACAAGCTCACGGCGCAACGCCTGGCCATGCGCTTGCGAGAGTGGCTCACAGAGGCGCGTCGCACGGCGCAGATACGCATCAACGAGCCCTTCCGCTTCGGCGCTCTCAAGACGGAGTTTCCCGCAATGTGATTGCAACAAACAACCGCCGGATTGCAACAATTAGAGCCTTCCAACGGACCTCAAGTTTTCCTCAAGTCTGAGAGAGAAATTCAAGGCCGCGATTTCCTTAGGAAAAGCGGCCTATTTTTCTGCATTTCGGATGCTCAAGTTTTTCTCAATTCCGGGCCTCTATTTTATGCGCGTTGATTAGCTGGCAACAGCCCTTTCCGGGAGCGAAGCGTAAACGGAGGCCCAAATGATTCGAAGAATAACCGAAAAGCTCATAGCCGTTTTTCTAATCTCTCTTGCCCTTTCCATAGCCGCCTCTGCCGCGACCCTGAGCCCCAAGCTTCAGGCCGAGCTGGCTTCGCAGCCCGACACGCTCGACGCCGGTCTGGTCATAGTCTCCTTCAACACGACCGACGGCATCAACGAGTCGCACCTGAATGTGCTGCGCTCGCTGGGCATCACGCGCGGCATCACGCTCAGGAACCTGGGCATGGTGGCCGTGCCCGCGACTCTAGGGCAGGTCAAGCAGCTTGCGGCCAACCCTGCTGTGCGCTCCGTCTGGTCCAACGACCCGCTTGAGTACTTCATAGACCAGGCGAAGATTCTCGCTGGCGTCAGCAAGGTCTTGAACGACTCGACCTTCACGCGCATGAACGGCGGCACGCCCGTCTCCGGCACCGGCAACTTCTCCGTGATGGTGATTGACTCCGGCATAGACGCCACGCACGAGGATTTGAAGCTCGGCGACAAGGTCGTGCAGAACGTGCAGGTTCTTCTGAGCTCAGACACGGTCGAAGGCTTCACGTCGCCGCAGTGGATAGAGAACGTGCCGAACACTGACCAGTCCGTAGGTCACGGCACACATTGCGCGGGCATCATCGGCGGCACGGGCGCGCGCTCCGGCGGTCGTTATGCGGGCGTGGCTCCGGGAACGAAAATCATAGGCGCAGGTTTAGGCGCGGGCCTCTTCGTTCTCAACGCGCTCGGCGCATGGGAATGGGCCATGGCCAACCAGTTCCGCTACAACATTCGCGTCATCTCAAACTCTTACGGCAGCTTCGCAGACTTCGACCCGAACGACCCTATCAACATCGCAAGCAAGACTATGTATGACCGCAACGCCGTGGTGGTCTTCGCTGGCGCGAACTCAGGGCCGGGCAAGGGAACCTGGAATCGTTACGCCAAAGCGCCGTGGGTGATTGGCGTAGCGATGGGCAATAAAGAGGGCGGGCTCGCTCCTGACAGCTCGCGCGGCACGCCAAAGGAAGAGCGTCTAGGTAACGACAACCCGCTCGATGATTACGACGCGCCGACGATTACCGCGCCCGGCGACGGTCGCGAGTTTCCGACCGACACCAAGTTCACAGCCGACATAGTAAGCGTGCGCGCGACCTCGAACGTCTCGGCCAACGGCGGCGCAAACGACACTGAGATTCCGGCGGCGTTTGTTCCTTTCTACACGCAGATTCACGGCACTTCTATGGCCACGCCGTTCGTGGCGGGCACGGTCGCGCTGATGCTCGATGTCGATGCGACTCTGACGCCCGACGAAATCAAGAGCATCCTGACGGAAACGGCCACGCGCATGCCCGGCAGAGATGAGTGGGAAGTGGGCGCGGGCTATCTGAATGCTTACGCTGCCGTGGACAAGACGTTCAATCGCTCGAAGGCTTACGGCTCTTTTCTCAATCCGCAGTTCAACGCGAAGCTCTTCACGAACGGCCCCGCGCCTGAAGCTTTCACCATCTCGTTCGACCCCGTTGCCACACCGGGACCGGATTCCGTCAACGCCAGAAGGTTCAACGTAGAGCAGGGCGTGAGCGTGCTTGATGTTTTCGCGGACGTTTCCTTTGAGGGCGAGACCAATCCCGTCGGCATAGTGCTTACGGACCCCGCTGGCGCGACCTATTCAAGCGGTCTGGGGCTTCCGCTGCTGAACGCGCCGACGCGGCAGGTGCTTGTGAAGAATCCGCTCGCGGGCCAGTGGGTGATGGAGGTGCGCGGAGCGCGAGGGCTCACGACTTCCGGCGTTAGCACTCCGCTGCTGCCGACTTCGGGCGCTGCTTTCCCTAGCGACGTGACGGGCACGATTACGCAGAAGCGCATCAGTATCTCGCCCGCCATAGGCGACATACAGGGCTACGCGAATCAATCCGAGATAGAGCTTGCGATTATAAACCGCCGCATAGACAGCTTCAGCGACGGCACGTTCCGCCCGGACCAGGAAGTGACGCGCGAGGACTTTGCGCGCTCGCTCGCTCTGAACACTCCGCTTCGCCAGACGCTCGGAGGGGCGCAGAAGTTCACGGACGTAACGCCTGACCTGGCGGCCCTTGCCGAAGCCATGACCACAAGAGGCGCGACGCTTCGCGACTACTACACTTCGGAGAGCGCGAGCGCGCCCGCCGCTTTGATTAGCTCGCAAGGCTCAAGCTTCAACCCTGCGGCGAAGATTAGCCGCGTCGATTTGGCCGTGGCCTTCGTTCGCGCGCTGGGGCTCGATGCGGAAGCAAAGGCGAAAGCCGGAGCGACCGTCACCTATCAGGGGCAGCCTGTCATAGATAACGCGGACATACCGCTGGCGCTTAGAGGCTACGTGCAGTTCGCCATCGACAAGGGATTTCTGGAAGTTTACCCGGCTGAGATTAGACAGATTGGGCCGGGCCAGTTCGAGGCCGTTCCGGGGCCGCGCGTTGTGCCTTTGGGCAGCGTCACGCGCGCCGCTCTGGCCGCAAAGCTCAACACCTTCGCGCAACGTTTCGTGGCGGGTAACTGAACAAGTTCTCTCGCCCCGCTGAAGGGGACGCGGCCCATTGGGGGGTGAGCCGCGTCCCCGGATTTTCCGGGTAGCAACCGAAGATACCAACGCCCCTTTTCGATTTGAGGAACAAATTCGAGAGACTCTGGAGGCCGTCTAAATGTTAAAGCAGCTGACCACTATTCGAACCGTCTTACTCCTCTTCGCATTTTTCTTAGCCACAACTTTATTGCTTAACCGCGCGGCCACTATTCCGGCAAGCGCAGACGGCGGCGCGGCCTCCGTCATCGTAGAGCTTCGCGACGACCCGGCTGCTGTTTACAAAGCCAGGACCGAAAAGTCCGGCGGCAAAGTCACGCCGGAGCAGTTGCAGGCTTACCGCGACCAGCTTCGCGTGAATCAGGACCAGTTCTTGAATGAGTTGAAGTCGCGCGGCATCTCTTACGAGATTGACGGCGTTGACGTGCCGGACTTTAACGGCAAGGTCGCGGGCCACGCCGATTTCCGCTACACGCTCGTCTACAACGGCGTCACGCTGCTGGTCCCGCCCGCAGCTGTTGACACGATTAAAGCCATGCCGCAGGTCAAAAGCGTGCAGCCGAATCGTGCCCTGAGAATCGCGCTTGAGAAGAGCGTCGATTACATCAACGCGCCCGCCGTTTACGGAAAGGTGCAGGAGTTGACCGCCTCGGACGACAACCGCGAAGGCTACGAGGGGCAGGGAATCAAAATCGCGGTGCTGGACACGGGCATTGATTGGACGCACGAGATGTTCGGCGGCGACCCTACGCCTCCGCGCTTGGGCTTGGCTCCTGAGACGGCGGCGACCAACTCGAACAAGAAGGTCATCTACTATCTTTCGTTCACGGGCGGTCTGCTGGACGACTTCGGCCACGGCTCGCACGCTTCGGCGGACGCTGCCGGCTACAGAGGGTTTGCTCCGGGCTTCGACAAAATTCCGGGCACGGCTGATGACATAGCGATTCACGGCGTAGCGCCGCAGGCTCGCCTCATGGGCTACAAGGTCTGCACGGGCGCGGGCAGCTGCATCAGCGCCTCCACGATTCTTGCGCTCGAAGACGCCGTTAGCCCGCGCACGTTGACGCTTCAGCCCAAGCCGGTCGCGGACGTTATCAACATGAGCCTCGGCGGCGACGGTGGTCCGGACGACGCCACTGCGGTCGCGGCCAGCAACGCGGCCCTGATGGGCACTACGGTCGTGGCTTCCGCAGGCAACTCTGGACCGAACGACGGCACTGTGGGCTCGCCCGCTTCGGGTCGTCACGTCATAGCGGTCGGTGCGACAAACGACCCCGCGAGCGGCTCGAACACAGCGGACCTCATGGGCGGTCGCACAGGCATGATTGCGAATCTTCTGGACGGCGCTGCGCCGATTACTCTGGACATCACGCAGAGCTACGTCTTCTGCGGTTTCGCCGAGACGCCGGACCAAGTGCCGGACTCTGTCTCAGGAAAGATTGCTTTGATTGAGCGCGGCGGCTCCGTCAACGTGGGCGACCCAGTTAACGCGGGTACGGGTCTCTTCTCAAATAAAGCAGCGTTCGCTTTCGCCAAGGGCGCGATTGCCGTAGTCATCTACAACAACGTGGACGGCGAGCTATCGGCTGCGACGGTTCGCGCTTCAACTATTCCGGTGGTCGGCATCTCGAAGGCAAACGGCGAGTATCTGAAAGCTCAGATTGGCTCGGATGCTGTCGGCGCTGTCTCCGCCGCAAAGCTTCGTCTCAACAAGACGCTTCTCTTCAACCCGCAGGCCACGGACTTCTCTTCGCGCGGCCCCGTTCAGGGACTCGGACAGGTTAAGCCGGACGTGACAGCGCCGGGCCTGAATCTCTTAAGCGCCACGGTTCGCGTGGGCGGAGCCGAGACCAACACGGCCACCATGTTTGACCCCACGGGCTACATCAAGGCGAGCGGCACAAGCTTCTCCGGCCCGCACGTCACGGGCGCGGTCGCCCTAGTCAAGCAGGCGCATCCGGATTACACGCCCGACATGATTCGCACGGCGTTGATTAACACGGCCACGGACCTTCGCAACTCTTCGGGCGCGGCCACGGGCACAGAGCCCATCAACGCGCAGGGCGGCGGATTGATTGACGTAGCGGCGGCCATCAACGCCAAAGCCCTCATGGGCTTCGCGGGCGACGGCATCATAGAGCCCGCAATCCTCGGCAGCTATTCCTTCGGCGAGATGCCCATCCTGAACAACCGCATACTGAACACGCGCAACGTCACCGTCACGATTCAGGATACGTCCGGACAGGGCGGCGTTTACAATCTCTCCACAGCCAACAATCGCTACTTCGATTTGAACGGCGTCACGGCTTCGGTCAGCCCTTCGAGCGTGACGGTTCCGGCGGGCGGAAGCGTGACCTTCACGGCCACTGTGACGCTTGACGGCGACAAGGTCCGCGATACTTCGGAGCCCAAACAGTTGCAGTGGTACGTAGTGGCGAAGCGCGCAGGCTCCGCGGAGACCCTTCGCATGCCCATGTACTTGAAGGCGAATCCGACGGAGCCCGCGGACCAGATAGCCTCCAGCGCTACGGAGACCTTCACGGGCACGGTCGCAGCCGGTGACGCGGGCGTGCAGCGCGACTACCTCGGAGCCTACGTCGCAAGCGGCATCACTTATCAGGACATTCCGTTTCAGGTCGGCGCGGCTACCTTGAAGATTGACGCCACGCTCGACTTCGATTCGACGCATATAGCGGACGTGCCCGGCGTCGGAACGCTCGGCGTGCCGGATTTGGACTTCATGCTCTATGACCCGGACGGCAACGAGATTCAGCATTCGTCCAACGGCGGCGGCCCTGAGCATATAGTCGCTTCGGTGAGCCGCGCGGGAACCTACACCTATCGCGTGTACGGATGGGTGAATGCGTCAACCAACTTCACCCTGACCAGCACGCAGCTCTTAGCAGGCGCGCCGCCCGTCGTGCAGCCCTTCGCCGGAGATTTCACGGACGCGCAACAGCGCGCGATAGATTTCGACGGCAGCTACACTCTCCAGTGGCAGCCGCAGGGCGACGTGCTCAAGTACGAAGTTGAAGAGTCCATAGGCGGCGCGAGCTACTCTGTTGTCAAGAGCGTTGACGGCAACACGACGAGCGTAGCGTTCCAGAATATTCCGAACGGGACGCGCAGCTATCGCGTGCGCTCGATTACGCCGGGCCGCATAGGCTTCTTCGTCACCTCTCCGAGCAACGTGCAGAGCATCACGGTTGACCGACGCGGCCAGGTGGACATCACCTCCACGACTCAATCCGCAATCTCTAACGTCTCGCTCTCGGGCGGCGTCTTCAAGCTGGACCTTGACCTGACGAACGGCGCGACAGACACCTACGTCCCGCTGGTCGAGCTGAGCATAATCGGCGTCAACTCAACCTCCGGCATGGTCAGCGTCGTCAACGCGGACAACGGCGGCAACGGCAAGAGCGATACGAGCGCTGCGCTCTTCGGCTACTCGAATCTGCTCGGAGCGGACCAGGCGTTCACTCCCGGCGAGAAGACGGGCGTGCGCACGATTCAGTTTCGCAACAACACGTCGGAGATGTTCACGTTCGACGCTCGCGTCACGGCCTATCAACAGGGCGCAAGCGGCGTGAGCCCTTCCGACGGCACGCTCAGCACGGGCGGGTCAAGCACAACGAGCGGCGGCGCGGTTTCGCCCAAGACGTTGCAGACCTCCACAAAGCTGATGCGCTTTACGGTCAACCCGCTCACCAAAGCGGTGACGGTCAAGCTTCTGTAAACGAAAGGGGAGACCGAAAACAGTTGGAGCGGAGCTGAAAACTCCGCTCCAACTGAAGAGGGCTTTGTTAAGAGCTCAGTAAAGAGTCCTGAAATCACAGGCGGCGCGCCGCCTCTTGAAGAGGGCGCGGAAAGGGGAACATAAATGTTAACCAGACGAGCAATAAAAATCTTATCATCCCCGCTCATTCTCAGCCTCGCGGCTTTCGCGTTCGTGTTCAGCTCCGTCTTTTATCTTCCGTCGGCGGGAGGTCATGCCGGGGCGCAAGTGAACGTGAGCGCCACGTCCGCTCTTGCTCCAAGGAGCGCGAAGGTTGACCCGAAGCTCTCCGCGCTGCTCAAACAGAGCGCGACGGGGACGAGCGTGCCCGTCATCATCAGTTATCAATCGACGCCGCTGAAGGCGGAGCTTGACCGCCTGCAAGCTGTCGGCATCAAGAAGGGCTTCGCGCTCAGAGAGCTGCCGATGGTGATTGCTCCCATGAACGCCGTGCAGCTTGCGGCTGTGCAGACGCAGCCGGGCGTGCGCTCCATCTGGGCCAACCGCATCATGAAGCCCTTCGAGAGAGAGAGCTGCCAGTTCATAGGCGTGCCGCAGTTGATGGCTGACTCTGAGGCGACGCGCCTTAATCGTCAGAATCCGGGACTGCCTTTCTCCGGCAAGGGCGTAGGCATAGGCTACGTTGACACGGGCATAGACGCCACGCACCTCGATTTGCAGTACGGCTCAAAGACCGTGCAGAACGTCATACAGCCTATGTCTGAAGCGACGGTCGGCGACGGCGGCCTTGCGGTCGGCGTGGGCATCAACATCTTCGACACCATTTATGAGCAGACGGGCTTTTACGCTCCCGTTTACATTGAGAATGCGCCGCACTCCGATATTGAGTCCGGGCACGGCACCTTCGGCGCGGCGGTCGCAGCCGGGACGGGCGCGCAGAGCGGCGGGCTCTACGTAGGCGTAGCGCCGGGCGCGCACATCGTTGGAGTAAATTCCGGAAACGAGCTTGGGCTTCCGCTCGTAGCCATACTCGGCGCTTACGATTACCTGCTGACCAACCAGTTCCGCTACAACATTCGCGTCGTCAATAACTCGTGGGGCTCTACCTTTGACCCGTCCGGAATAGACCCGGACGATCCTATCAACACGGCCACGCGCGCCATGCACGACCGCAACATGGTGGTGGTGTTCGCCGCCGGAAATGACGGTGACACGGAGAATGCTATTAACCCGTACTCGACTATGCCCTGGACCATCTCCGTCGCGGCTGGCTTGAAGCGCGGCCTGGGCACGCCTGCGGACTTCAGCTCGCGCGGCAAGAACAACGGAGACGGAACGGACGTGGCGGGGATGCCTGCGGACCCGAGCGCAAAGCCGAATCTGAGGCCGGACATCACAGCGCCCGGCGTTGACATCAAGAGCGCGCGCATGAAGGGCGCGGGCCTCACGAACACCATCGGCGCTGTGCCTATCTTCGTCGGAGCAAACGACCCGTGGACGATTCCGGCGGCGTACCTGCCTTACTACACAACCTCGCAGGGGACAAGCTTCTCCTGCCCGCACGTCACAGGCGTCGTCGCGCTGATGCTTGAGGCGAATCCGAATCTAACGCCTGATGACGTAGTGACCATCCTGCGGCAGACGGCCAACCCTATGCCCTACACAGAGAGAGAAGTCGGAGCGGGCTACGTTGACGCGCACAACGCCGTGCGACGCGCCCTGAGCTTAAGCGCGGTCGCGCATCCCTTCAGCCTTTTCCCGGACCCGAACGGGCCAGAGATAAGCGACCCTGAAGGCGACCAGCTCTTCGAGAGCGGCATCAACCCCGCGGGCGCGACCGACGCGCAGGACATTCTGGCGGGCGACTTCGCCTACGACGCTGCGAATCGTCAGATTGTTTACACGCTGACGCTCAAAGGTCTTGGCGTGACCACGGCTGGGAACTCCTGGCTGATGAGCTCGAACTTCGGCGACGTGACTCTTTACGTTACGGCTACGACGACGGAGACGGGGACCGTCACCTACACCTACGGCAAAATTGATAACAGCCAGGCCGTGCCGAGCCAGGCGGACATAGGCGACGCGGACTCCGGCGAAATTCGCGGCAACCAGATAATCATAAGGGTGTCTGTGGACAAGCTGGCGCAGCCCGAAGCCCTCGGTCGCAACATCGTGGGCGAGACCTCGACCGGGACAGAGGCGCGCGCGCAGGTGGGCATAGGTATTCTGTTCGCCTCCGACATTGCGAACGGCGCTGACTTCAAGGTGCAGTAAGAAGCGCGTGGAAGAACTGTTGGAGCCTGCCAGGTGTTTGAGATCAATCGCGGCGCGAAAATCACACAGCGAACCAGAAGCGTCGCGGTTGCTGTGCCGATTCGGTGAGACGTTGTCGGGGCGTCTCATCGAATCGGTACGAGCTACGCTCACCGCAGAGACGCAGAGAAACGTGGAGGACTCGCAGAGATTGTTTAAATTTTCTCAGCGCCCCCTCTGCGCCTTCTCTGCGTCTGTGCGGTGAAGGTTTTCTATCTGCCCTACTGCTCGGTCACAACAGGCTTACACGCTAATCGCAAGTCAATCGCAACCATGCGGCGTGAGGGCATGATTATTGTGTTTTGGATAAATCGACAAAAATGGTTTAGCCGCAATCGACCTCGCTAATGGCACTGGCAGCGCATTAGCCGGAACAGTGCAATAAATAAGTTCTAAAAATAGAGTAAGGAGAAACCGACTTGAAGCAGAATAGAATCTTCATAAGCTACCCGCTTGTGCTCGCAGTGGCGCTCTTGCTTGCGCCCGCCGTCTTCGCACAGAGCAGCACGGCTAATACAGGAAATACGCAAACCGTCAGCGCCAATCAGAAGATGAAAATCAAGGGCGTCGTCACCAGCCGCGACCCGGACGGCTTCACTATACGTGACGCCAGCAGTGTAGAGACCAAAGTGCTTTTAACCGATAGAACAAGCGTGAAGACCAAAGGCGGGTTTCTCAGCTCGGGAAAGAATTACGCCACCACCCAAATCCTTCGCGGCCTTAATCTGGAGGTCGAAGGCCGTGGCGACGCCAGCGGCCAACTGGTTGCGGATAAGATTCGCTTCAACGAATCGGACTATAGAGTTGCGCAGACGGTGGAGTCTCGCGTCAACCCTGTCGAGAGCCGCGTGGGCGAGACAGAGAATCGCGTCAGCCAGGTCGAGCAGAACGCTCAGCGCATGTCAGGGCAGTTGGATGAGTTGGCCGCCGTCTCAAACGCGGCGCGTGGCGGAGCCAAGGCCGCGCAGGAGACTGCCGACGCGGCGGTCGCGGGCGTGAACGCCACCAACGAGCGAATCTCCGCGCTGGATGATTACCAGCCGCAGGAGACGCGCGCCATTCTGTTCAGGGTCAACAGCGCCGTACTAAGCCGCGAGGCAAAGGCCCAACTGGACGAGTTGGCCAGCAAGACTGAGACTGCCAAGGGCTATCTGGTGGAGATTTCCGGTTACACGGATTCCAGTGGCTCCGTCTCGAAGAACCGACGCCTGAGCCAGCAGCGAGCCGACGCAGTGGTTCGCTACCTTGTGGAGAACCACAACATTCCTCTGCGCCGCATCATCACTCCCTTCGGCTACGGCGAGGCCAAGGCCGTCGCAGATAACGGCTCAAGGGAAGGGCGCGCAGAGAACCGTCGTGTCGAGGTCAAGTTCCTAGTGAGCCGTGGCTTGACGCAACCCACGCCCGACATGAGCACCTCGACCGTCTCCCAGACATCGAACCCGTAAACCTGTAAAGGAGAAGCCTCGGCAATTTAGAGTCCCGCAGGGACGGCTGAAATTATGCTCAGCCGTTCCTGACGGGACTCGACTTTCTTATCTACAACTTAATGCCAGGGCTAAAGCACCGGACTATTATCAATCGTCCCCACGGGGCTTCCCCCAAGTAGCGGGACAATTTGAAAAACCTTCACCGCGGAGGCGCAGAGGAAGCGCAGAGGGGGAGCTGAGTAAATTCAATCTTTTCTCTGCGCCTCCTCTGTGTTCTCTGCGTCTGCGGCGGTGAATATCAATCAGTACTACTCTCTACTTCATATTGACCCACTACTTTCCCCCATATCAAATTGACTTCTCTCGCGGCTTTCGTTAAATTTATAGCTTCAAGAATGACGGAGGGCTGTAGTATTGGGCGCTCTGACAACGTCTTGAGGAGGCAGACAAGCGGGCGGACTTATAAACCCTTTCGGATTGACTGCCAATTTCCCAGTTTTGATAGGAAGCTCCGGAAGACCTTCGCGTTATGAATCGAACTCGAACGTGCACTCGATTCTTTAAGTTTTAGCGAGAGGGCTGCTCCCAACAGATTTTGGGCGGCCTCGCGTGAAGGCGCTCCTATCGAATCCGATCTTAAGTTAAGTTGCCGTTCTCAAAAGCTATCGGCACAAAAGAAAATTCGGTTGACGCTTTCTACTCCCGGCGGGGCTGCTCGATTTGAATGGCCTTGCGGGGCGTGGGCATGTGAGCTTGTTTGCTCCGAATTAACGAAAGCGGAGACCGTAAAGTTATGAGCGAGATCAACGTCCAATTAAAAGATGGCGCGGCGGCGCAACTGGAAGCGCCCGTCACTGTGGCTGACGCCTTAAAGAAGCTGGACCGCGAGGCCGCGAAGAAAGCTCTGGCGGCGCGCGTCAATGGGCGCGAGGTGGATTTGGCCTTCACCCTCGGCGAAGCGGAGGCCAACGGCGAGCCGCTCAGGCTTGAGCCCGTGCTGCCCGAGACTCTTGAGGGACTGGACGTGCTTCGCCATTCGACGGCCCACCTTTTGGCCGCAGCCGTGCTTGACCTTTTCCCCGGCACAAAGCTTGGCATAGGCCCTGCGCTGCTGGAAGACCCGCGCTACGGCTTCTTCTACGACGTGATTGCGCCGCGCGCGCTGACGGACGCCGACCTGCCCGTCATAGAAAAGCGTATGCGCGATATTGCCAAGCGCAATCTGGCCTATCGCCGCGACGAGATTTCGAAAGCGGACGCGCTCAGGATTTTCGCTGAGCGCGACGAGCCCTTGAAGTGCGAGCTGATTGAAGATAAGGCCGGGGATGTGGTGAGCGTCTATTACATCGACGGCTCGCCCTTCATAGACTTTTGTCTGGGGCCGCATGTGCCCAGCACAAATAAGCTGAGGGCGTTCAAGCTGCTCTCTCTGGCCGGCGCTTACTGGAAGGGCGACGCCACGCAGCCGCAGATGCAGCGCATTTACGGCACGGCCTTCTTTACGCAGGAAGAGCTGGACGCCTGGCTCAAGCAGAGGGAAGAGGCGGAGCGGCGCGACCATCGTCGTCTGGGGCGCGAGCTTGACCTCTTCTCGATTCAGGAAAGTTACGGGCAGGGGCTAATCTTCTGGCACCCTAAGGGCGCTGTGATTCGTAAAGCGATGGAGGATTATCTTTACGAGGAGCTGAACAAGCGCAACTACAGCTTCGTCTACACGCCGCACATAGCTCGCCGCGAGCTCTGGCAGATTAGCGGCCACGAGCAGAACTACGGCGACTCCATGTTCGCGCCCACGAAGCTTGAGGAGACGGAGTTTCGCTTAAAGCCCATGAACTGTCCCTTCCACATCGGCGTATATAAATCGCAGCAGCGCTCCTATAGAGATTTGCCGCAGCGCTACGCCGAGATGGGCACGGTCTATCGCGCCGAGCTTTCGGGCACGCTGCACGGGCTGATGCGCGTGCGCGGCTTTACAGTTGACGACGCGCACCTCTTCTGCACGCCGGATCAGGTCTTGCACGAGATTATAGACTGCGTTGATTTCGCCGCGCAGGTCTTGAAGACCTTCGGTTTCGATAAGGTCAAGTTCGAGCTTTCGGTGAAGGGAAGCGACACGAGCAAGCACTACCTTGGCACGGACGAGGAATGGGAGAAGGCCGAGAGCGCCATGGCCACCGCCCTGCAGGAGAAGGGCATCCCTTACGAGCGCATTGAAGGCGAGGCGGCCTTCTACGGGCCCAAGATTGATTTCAAGATTGAGGACGCCATAGGCCGTCTATGGCAGCTTGGCACGGTGCAGTGGGACCCCAACCTGCCGGAGCGCTTCGAGCTTGAGTACATAGGCGAGGACAACAAGCCGCATCGCCCCATCATGGTGCATCGCGCGCTCTTCGGCTCAATCGAGCGCTTCTTCGGCGTCCTGATTGAGCATTACGCCGGCGCGTTTCCCATGTGGCTTGCGCCCGTGCAGGTGGCCGTGCTGCCGATCACGGACCGCGTCAACGATTACGCCGAAAGGGTCGCGCGCAGCTTGAGGGAGAGCGGCCTGAGGGTCGAGACGAATCTTCGCAGCGAGAAGATAGGCGCGAAGATTCGCAACGCTCAGCTGCAGAAGATTCCCTTCATGCTCGTCCTCGGAGACCGCGAGATGGAAGACGGTCGCGTCGCCGTCCGAGAGCGAAGCAAAGGCGATATTGGAACGATGACGCTCGATGAGTTTAGAGAGATGGCGCGCGGCCTTGTCGCGTCGCGCGCGATTACAACGGAACAGTCCGTAGAGTCTTGAGAGTCTGTAGAGTCTTGAGAGAAGAACGACGTTTGACTCTCAAGACTCTACGGACTCTACGGACTCTCCAGACTCTTTAATTGGAGGTGCTGCATAGTTACAGGCTTTCGAGGGCGCGGGCAGCGTCCTGACAATCGCAGGGCACCTGCCGTGCGCATTAATGAAAGGATACGCGTGCCCGAAGTGCGCGTGATTGGCGAGGAGGGCGAGCAATTGGGCGTGATGAACACGCGCGAGGCCGTCAATCTGGCTCGCGAGAAGGGGCTGGATTTGGTTGAGGTCGCCGCCAACGCCGACCCGCCCGTCTGTCGCATTATCGATTACGGCAAGTTTCAGTACGAGGCCAAGAAGAAGGCTAACGAAGCCAAGAAGAAGCAGGTCACCATCACCGTCAAGGAGGTCAAGTTTCGTCCTTCAACGGACGAGCACGACTACGACTATCGCATGAAGCATGCGCGCCAGTGGTTGCAGGACGGCGACAAGGTGAAGGCTACCATCTGGTTTCGCGGGCGCGAGATGACGCACCGGGAGCTTGGCGCGCGCATTCTCGAAAAGCTCGAGCAGGACCTCTCGGACGTAGGCGAAGTCGAGGCGCGCCCGCGCATGGAGGGCAACCAGATGTTCATAGTCGTTGCCCCCAAACGCCAGAAGGGCAGCGGCGGTAGCGCCAAACCGGAACAGGGACAGGAAGAAAGATAATTTGAAGGGAAGCTAAGTTATGCCAAAGTTGAAAACACACAAGGGCGCGGCCAAGCGTTTTCGTCTGACCGCGACCGGAAAGATTAAACGCGGGCACTCGCACGCGCGCCATATTCTGACCAAGAAGACCACTAAGCGTAAGCGCGCGCTGGACGTTGACACCTACGTCTCCGAGGGAGACCAGAAGCGTGTCGAGGCGATGTTGCCGTACGGAAGAGATTAAAAAGCAGGGATGAGGGCGGAGGGATGAGGGATGAAATAGGTTGAGTGAACTGTTCAATTGAATCTATCACTCATTCTTACTTCATCCCTCCGCCCTCATCCCTTCGATGAAAGGGGATTGTTATCATGCCTAGAGCAAAACGTGGGAATAAGCGTCTCGAAAGACGCAAGAAGATTTTAAAGTTAGCCAAGGGTTATCGCGGCACCAAGTCGAAGCTTTATCGCTCGGCCAAGGAGAGTGTGGAGCGCGGTCTGAACTTCGCTTACACGGGCCGCAAGCTGAAGAAGCGCGATTTCCGCAGCCTGTGGATTGTGCGCATAGGCGCTGCCGCTCGTCTGAACGGATTGAACTACTCTCAGTTCATGCACGGGCTCAAGGTCGCCGGCATTGAGCTTGACCGAAAGGTGCTGGCCGATCTGGCGGCTAACCAGCCGGAGGCTTTCACGGCGCTGGCGGGCCAGGTTAGAAGCGCGCTCGATAACGAGCAACAGCCGCAGGCTGCATAAAAGGGTAAGGACAAAGGGAGATGCCGGAAGGCGCTGTCATAGACGACCCGAAACAGAAGGCCGAAAATGCACGCAAGGCGTTCGAGCAAGAGTTCGAGCACTTTGCTCGCTTTCGTGCCGGAGGTGCGAGCGGCGACGCCGGGCTGGCGCTCAAAGAAGCGGAAGCCTTAGAGCGTGAGCTGGCGGACCTGGCAACGCGCCACACGGGTAAAAAGAGCGAGCTTGCCGCCGTCAAGAAGCTGATAGGCCGCGTCGCGCCGCAAGAGCGCGCAAGCTTCGGCCAACTCGTGCAGCAGATTGAGGCTGGCATAAGAGGCAGCATAGAAGAGGCCGCGGGCTCTCTTCAGAGCTTCATACGCGACGCCAGGCTTGAGCGCGAGCGCATAGACGTGACCTTGCCGGGGCGACGGCCCAGGCGCGGCCACATTCATCCCATCACGCTCGTTCGCCAGCGCATAGAGGACATCTTCGTCTCGCTCGGCTACGTGGTCGAGGATGACCGCGAGATTGAGACAGACTTCTACAACTTCACTGCGCTTAACATACCGGAGAGCCATCCGGCGCGCGACCCGCAGGATACCTTCTACACGACGGAAGGGTTTGCGCTGAGGTCGCAGACTTCCACTGTGCAGATTCACGCCATGCAGCGGCGCGGCGCTCCCGTTCGCATGATTGCGCCAGGCCGCGTCTTTCGCCGCGACACGCCGGACGCAACGCACAACCCCATGTTCTTTCAGGTGGAGGGACTGTGCGTTGATCGCGGCATCAGCATGGCGCACCTCAAGGGGACCGTGGACGAGTTTGTGCGACGCATGTTCGGGCCGGAGACGCGCACGCGCTTTCGACCCTCATACTTTCCGTTCACGGAGCCGAGTGCGGAGGTTGATTACAGCTGCTTCAAGTGCGGAGGGCAGGGCTGCCGCATCTGCAAAGGCTCCGGCTGGATAGAGCTTGGCGGGTCAGGCATGGTTCATCCGAACGTACTCAAAGCCGTGGGCGTTGACCCGGAAGAGTTCACGGGCTTCGCCTTCGGCTTAGGCATAGATCGCATGTGCGGCCTCATGTACGCGCTCGACGACATACGGCTGCTCTTCGAGAACGACGTGCGATTCCTGGAACAGTTCAACTGACAGGTAAATGGTAAATAGTAAATGGTGAATAGACGAGCGCGTCTTCCTGCCATTTACCATTTACCATTTGCCATTCACTCTTTATGAACATTAGTTACAACTGGCTGCGCGAATTGACGGGTGTAGGGCTTGAGCCGCGCGTGCTGGCGGACCGCCTGACGATGGTGGGCCTTGCGGTGGACGGCGTGCATGAGCGCGGCGACGATTTTCTGCTTGAGATTGATTTGACCTCGAACCGCCCCGACTGCCTCTCGCATCTGGGCGTGGCGCGCGAGGTGCTGGTTGACGAGGGCGGCCAGTTGCGCCTGCCCGCTGCCAAGCCCTTGAGAGTCGAGGGAAGCGCGAAAGATTTCACTGCGGTCGAGATTGAAGATGCGGGTCTTTGCCCGCGCTATGCTGGCCGCGTGGTGCGCGGCGTGCGGATTGCGCCCTCGCCCGACTGGCTCGTCAAGCGCCTGGAAGTCATAGGCCAGCGCGCCATCAACAACGTCGCGGACATCACCAACTACGTGATGCATGAGATGGGACAGCCCCTACACGCTTTCGACCTGCAGAAGCTTGAAGAGAGGCGCATAGTCGTGCGCCGCGCGCGTAAAGGCGAGCGCCTGCGCACGCTCGACGGCGTGGAGCGCGAGCTTGAGCCTGAGATGCTGGTCATAGCGGACGCCGCAAGGGCCGTTGCCATGGCGGGAATCATGGGCGGAGAAGAGACGGAGATTTCCGAAGCGACCACGGACGTTTTGATTGAGAGCGCCTACTTCGACCCTCATTCTGTGCGGCGCACTGCGCGCGCCCTCAATCTTCACACTGAAGCCTCTTACCGCTTCGAGCGCGGGACGGATTACGAAGGAGTCCTGCGCGCACAGGAGCGCGCCGTCGCGCTTATATGCGAGCTTGCGGGAGGCACCGCGACCGAAGACGCCATTGACGTTTATCCTCAAAAGCTTCAGACGCGGCGCGTCCAACTGCGCTCCGACAGGGTTCGCGCTTTAACGGGTCTTCGTGTAAGGGGCGATGAGATTCGCCGCATCCTTCTGGCGCTGGGGTTCACGGAGCGCACGCGCGCCACAGCCTTCGAGCGAGAGCCCTCGCTGCGCGACGGCGTGCTTGAAGTAGCGCCTATGGATTTGGACAGCACGCTCAGTTTCGTAGCGCCTACGTGGCGCGTGGACATTGAGCGCGAGGAAGACCTTGTCGAAGAGGTTGCGCGCCACGTAGGCTACAAGCAGATTCCATCCAGGCTCCCGCCCACGGCGTCCGCGGGCGAGTATCAGCCGGGCGAGGTTAAAAAGCGCGCCTTGCGTCGCCAGTTGACGGCCTTCGGCTATGACGAGGCCATCAACTTCAGCTTTATAGATGCGGGCTACGACGAGCGCTTCGGGCTCATTCCGAGGCTCGCGGCGCTCTCTGAAGACTCCTCCGGCGCGGGGCCTTCCGTTGTGATGCTGGACAACCCCATTGTCGAAGGCGTGACGAGCATGCGCCAGACGCTCTTGCCGGGGCTTCTTCAATCCGTGCGTCACAACTTCAATTACGGCACGCGCGACGTGCGGCTCTTCGAGACGGGACGCGTCTTCGCCGCGCGAGCCGAATCGGGCGAGCTTCCACTGGAGCGGGAATCCTTCGCGCTCGTGGCCACGGGCCGCCTCCTTGAGGAGGGGCGCGCGGGCGATGCAAGGGAGCTAGATTTTTATGATTTGAAGGGCGCGCTCGAAGCCGCCATAGATGCAATGCGTTTGCCCTCGCTCAGGTTCTCTCCCGTGAGCGCGCGCCACCTGCGAGAGGGACAGGCCGCGCAGATTAGCATCGACGGAGAGACCTCCATAGGCTCCATCGGAAGATTAAGCGAAGAGATCGCCGCCGAGCTAAAGTTACGCCAGCCCGTTTACGTGGCGGAGCTTGATTTGACCGCGCTCCTTGAATTGAAGGAGACGCCCGCCGTTTACACTCCGCTTGCGCGCTACCCGTCCGTGATGCGCGATGTCTCGCTGCTTACGGACCGCCGCGTGACTCTTTCCGAGATGCTTGAGGTCGTCACCTCGCTCGGGCTTGAGAGCTTGCGCAACGTGCAGTTGGTGGGCGTTTATGAGGGCGAGAGTTTGCCCGAAGGTAAACGCTCCGTGACCTTGCGCCTTGAGTATCGCGCCGACGACCGTACGCTGCGCGACGAGGAAGCCGAGAGCGCGCACGCTCAGGTCGTGCGCGCTCTCTCGGAAAAATTCGGCGCTGAGCAAAGAGGATAAAGAAGTCTAGAGAGTCCGTAGAGTCTTGAGAGTCTATAGAGTCAACTCGTCTCTTCTCTCCAGACTCTCTAGACTCTACGGACTCTCTAGACTGTTCTTATCGGGACTCTCTAGACTTTTCCAGCGCTTAGTCGCATAATCTTACGGCTCTTCTGATAGCCCCCCTTTATCGCAGAGGAAAAAACGATGGTCGGATTATCTGGACTGGAAAAATTCTCTCATCTCGAAGACAAAATTTACCGCACCATCGAGTTAACAAAAACGCTTCGTCAGGAAAAGGAATCGCTGGAACGCGAGATTGCAAGCGTGAGGCGCGAGTTGGGAACGCTGCTCAACGAAAAAGAGCGGCTTGAGACTCAGGTCGAGCGCCTTCTGTCAGAGCGCGACACGATTCGCATGAAAGTCGAAGCCATGCTCGATGCCATCGCCGCGCTTGACCCTGAAATGGTCGAGGCCGTGCGTAAATAATAATGAGACTGTGGCTCTATGAGTTTTAATAAAAGCAATACGGATCAGGCTTCGACTCCTACCATCAGGGTCGAGATTTATAATCAGACCTACAACATACGCTCGGACGGCGATAGCGAGTACATCACGCAGCTGGCGGAGTTCGTTGATAGCCGTATGCGCGAGATTTCCTCCGGCACTCTCACAGTAGACTCTCTGAAGGTCGCCATCCTCGCAGCGCTTCACATAGCGGACGAGCTTCATCGCCTCAAGCGCCTGCACGAGCAGGCCGACTCGCAACTCGCTTCACGCAGCGCCGAGTGCGCCGAGATGCTGGACCGCCTTTTAAAGACGCGCAGCTCCATGGAGCAGCAACAGAGCGGCAACCCCAGCCAGATAGCTTTCACTTAAAAAAGAGGTTGAAGGTTAGAAGCTGGCGGTTGGTGAAGAATTTTTTCTAACCGCCAGCCTCTAACCTCTGACAACTACTTCAAATCTGTGCTACTATCTTCGGTGGCAGAGGGAGACATTCTGCGGGGCTCGCCACCGAGTTAAGATAATTGAGCCTTATGCCGTCAATTAGGGAGGCCGATGCCGTTCAATGGCCAGTGCAATCCTTCAAAGTTAAGGAATTGCCGGAGGCCGCGGCTTTCAAAAGGTCACCCACCTGTTAAGCGCAGGTTCAATTACGGCTTCGGAGCGGCCACGGCGGATTTCCCTCTAGCCATTCCTTCGTGAATAGTAAATAGTGAATAGTAAATAGACGAACGGCTCTTTCTATTTACTATTCACTATTTACTATTTACGCGTTTTATTATGAAAGTTTTAATGATAGGCGATGTGGTGGCGCGGCCCGGACGCCTCGCCATAATGGAGCGCATAGAGGATTTGCGCGAGCAGCACTCGATTGATTTCTGCGTCATGAACGCGGAGAACGTCGCGGGCGGCTTCTCCATCACGCCGCGCCTTGCGGACGAGTTGTTTCACGCGGGCGTGGACGTGATGACCTCCGGCAATCACATCTATGACAAGCGAGAGGTCATCCCTTACATAGAAGCGCAGCCTCGCCTCCTGCGCCCCGCAAACTACCCGCCGGGCTCGCCCGGTCGCGGCGTCTGGACCGGCGAGGTCCATGGCGTGCCCGTAGCCGTCATCAACATCATCGGGCGACTCTTCATGCCGCCCTCGGACGACCCCTTTCGCGCGGTTGACGAGGCCGTGCGCTCTCTGGATAAAGCTGTAAAGGTGCGGCTGGTGGATATGCACGGCGAGGCGACTTCGGAGAAATGCGCCATAGGCTGGTATCTGGACGGGCGCGTCTCGGCGGTCGTAGGCACGCACACGCACATCCAAACGGCTGACGAAAGAATCTTAACGAACGGCACGGCCTACATCTCCGATATAGGCATGACCGGAAGCTACCTTTCCAGCACAGTGGGATCCGAAGCTTGGAATTCACGTGACTTGAAGTCGCGG
>JADMIO011184622.1_pt1 | contig 54969 bp, 30 predicted proteins | sample 8958161 | NCBI WGS metagenome assembly JADMIO01 (sample SAMN16585339, study PRJNA669376) | soil metagenome | isolation source: Crop rotation soil | place: USA: Cullars Rotation, Alabama | collected 2011
AACTTGTCCACGTGGAATTCTAAGCTTAGGATCCCAATGTGCTGGAAAGCGAGCCTGCTTCAGTTCTGCACCCGCGACCAAACTTAATGGAGCCATACGTTGCTCCGAGCAATGAGCTTGAAGAAGATCTGGCGAACACGTGGCAGGAGCTGCTTGGCATCGCGCAGGTTGGTGTGAACGATAACTTCTTCGAGCTGGGTGGACATTCTTTGCTGGCAACGATGGTGATGTCTCGACTGCGCAAGGAGTTTGGCGTGGAGTTATCGCTGCGCAGCTTCTTCGAATCACCGACAGTCGGCGGCCTGGCCCTGAGCATCGCCGAGCGCGTCATCGAAGGTCAGGACGAAGAGAGCCTCGCCCAACTCCTCGAGGGCGCCGCCGGCGCGTAACTCATCCGGGCGCCTCTAGTGCGCAGCGGCGGGGGCAAGCCCCCTTCCTGACTTGTTCGATTCCAAGGTGTTCTGGTTATTCTAAGACTACTTACAATCGAACAAGTCAGGAAGGGTGGCTTGCCCCCGCCGCTGCGCATTAGTAATCCTTGAATTCTGTCTAAAGAAATGGCTGACGTATCTAGTCGCGTAGCGTCGCTTTCAGCGCAGGAGCGCGCAGCGCTTGTCATGCAGCTCAAGCGCAAGGCTCGGGGTGCTGAGAAGGCGGTGGACCAGGCGATTAGGCGCCGCGAGAACAGGAGCGAGGCGCCGCTATCGTTCGCGCAACAGCGGTTGTGGTTTCTTCAGCAACTCGATCCGGACAGTGCCGCTTACCACCTGCTCGTTTTCTACCGCTTAAAAGGAAAACTGGACATCCCGGCGTGGGAGCGAAGTCTCGACGAAATCATTCGCCGTCACGAAGTGCTGCGCACGGTCTTCAGAGAACAAAACGGCGCTCCCGTCCAGATCGTTTTGCCATCGCTACACATCGAATTGCCCATCATCGAACTCACGACCTCTGAAGCCGATCGAGAGACCGAGCGTATTTTTGAAACCGAAGCTGCGCGTCCCTTCGACCTGCACGATGGACCACTGCTGCGCGCGATGCTGCTGAAATTCTCTGAAGAGGAACACGGCTTCTACCTCGTCATCCATCACATCGTGACAGACGGCTGGTCCATGGACATCTTCATGTCCGAGCTCGGCACACTCTACGACGCCTTCTCGGCAGGCAAGCCCTCTCCACTGTCGGAACTTCCGGTTCAATACGCCGACTTCGCCGCGTGGCAACACGAAGAGCCCGTCAGGAAGAGTCTGGAAGCACAGCTCGTTTACTGGAAACGACAGTTGAACGGCGCTCCAACAGCCCTCGAGCTCCCCACGGATCGCCCGCGGCCGTTGCGAATGACACACGCCGGCGCCGATGAGTGGTGCGACGTCACACGACACCTGACAGAGAAACTCAACGAATTGAGTCATAGCGAAGGCGCCACTCTCTTCATGACCTTGTCCGCAGCGTTCATAACTCTGCTGCATCGATACACAGGACAGAGCGACATCCTGCTCGGCACCGCCAATGCCGGACGCAACAACGCGCAGATCGAACACCTCATCGGCTTTTTCATCAACACTCTCGTGCTGCGCACAGACTTGTCCGGCAATCCCACGTTTCGCGAGCTGCTGCGTCGCGTGCGTGAAGTCGCACTCGGCGCTTACGAACATCAGGACGTGCCTTTCGAAAAGCTGGTGGAAGAGTTGCAGCCTCAACGCGACGCGAGCCGATCGCCATTCTTTCAAGTGGTGTTCAACTTGCAAGCCGCAGCGGACGAAGAGCCGGCAGCGCGTGGTCTAACAATCACGACGCAAGACATCGGCAACCAGAGCCGGTTCGACCTGGAATTTCATTTGTGGATAGTTCCCGAAGGTCTCGCCGGGCCGTTGATCTACAACACCGATCTATTCGACAGATCGACGATCCTGCGAATGCTCACGCACTTTCAAACTTTGCTGGAAGGCGCCGCGACTAATCCTGACGCGCGCCTCTCGGAGTTGCCGCTGCTCACGAAGGAAGAGCAGCAGCAGGCGCGCGAGTGGAGCAACACTGAGAGTGAATACGAGCGTGATCTGTGTGTGCACACGCTGGTTGAAGCACAAGCAGCGCGACGGCCTGAAGCGGTGGCGGTGGTCTATGGAGACCGGCAGCTCAGTTACGGAGAACTGAATGCGCGTGCGAACCAGTTAGCGCATTACCTGCGCAAGCGCGGCGTTGGTTTGGAAGTGCGTGCCGGCGTGCTGCTGGAGCCGTCGATCGAGTTCGTGGTGACGCTGCTCGCAATACTCAAAGCCGGTGGATCTTACGTGCCCCTCGACCCCGCATATCCGAAGCAACGTTTGGAGTTCATGCTGCAAGACGCTGCCGTACGATTGTTGCTGACGTCGCGCGACCGAGCGGAAATGGGCGACGAAGTTGTCTATCTCGATGAGACGTGGGAACAGTTCGCGAATGAGAGCCAGGGAAATCCGCAAACGGAGACGACGGCCGAGGATCTCGCGTACGTGATTTACACGTCCGGATCGACGGGACGGCCAAAAGGAGTCGCGGTCCCGCACCGTGCGATCAACCGTCTCGTGCGCAACACGAACTACATTGAGCTGAAAGAGAGCGACCGAATCGCGCAACTGACGAACGTGTCGTTCGACGTCGCGACGCCCGAGATCTGGGGCGCACTGACGAGCGGCGCCACGTTGGTGGGCCTGAAGAAAGAGACGGTGTTATCGCCGTCAGAGTTCAAGCACGCGATCGCCGAACAACAGCTCAGCGTGACCTTTTTGACGACAGCGGTATTCAACCAGGTCGCACAGAACGAGCCGGACGCATTTGCGTCCATGCGCTACGTGTTCCTGGGCGGTGAAGCCTGTGACGCTCAGGCTGCGAGACGAGTGTTGAGGAGTGGTAAACCCCTGCACTTGCTGAATGCTTATGGTCCAACTGAGGCAACGGCTATCGCAACGACCTACGAGATTAATGAAGCCGGCGCGCGGACAGTCCCGATTGGTCGAGCAGTCTCAAACACTGAGGTGTGGGTCCTGGACCAGTACGGAAATGTGGCGCCGGTGGGCGTGCCTGGAGAACTGTACCTCGGCGGCGACGCGATTGCGCGCGAGTACCTGGGACGGCCGGAGCTGACCGCCGAGAAGTTTGTGCCGCATCCGTACAGCACTGAGCCCGGTGCGCGGCTCTATCGCTCGGGAGACCTGGTGCGTTACCTGAGTGACGGAAATATCGACATCCTCGCGCGTATGGACCAGCAGGTGAAGGTACGCGGCTTCCGCATCGAGCTGGGAGAGATCGAAGCGGTGCTGCAACAGCATCCGGCGGTTCGCGACACGGTCGTCGAAGTTCGTGAAGACACGAAGCGCCTCGTGGCCTATGTCGTCGCGGACACCGAAGCGATCGTCGCCGAGCTTCGCAGTTGGTTGCGTGAACGTTTGCCGGATCACTTCGTGCCCTCGCACTTCGTTGTCCTCGATAAGTTACCACTGACACCAAACGGCAAAGTCGATCGACGTGCGCTGCCGGCGCCCGACAACACCGGACAATCACCGGCAGAGACACTCATCGCGCCGCGTACTCCCGAAGAAGCAAAAGTCGCTGAGATTTGGTCAGACGTACTCGACATCAGGCCAATCGGAGTCGAGACCAGCTTTTTTGATTTAGGCGGACACTCGTTGCTTGCCCAGAAAGTCGTCACTCGCATTCGTGAAGCCTTCAGCCTCAATGTGCCGCTGCGTGTGATGTTTGATTCACCGACCATCGCAAGCGTCGCGGCGTATGTGGCGAACGCAGGAGCCCAGAGTGAAGTGACCAGCATCGCAGAGATGTTAGAAAAGTTAACCCGGCTTTCAGATGATGAAACGCGGTCGCTGCTGCAAAAGGCAGTGGGCCAGGAGGAGTTTTAAACCCCCATGAGCGACATTGCAAAACAAATTACCGAACTGTCTGCGGAAAAGCGCCAGTTGCTCGATCGCTTAATGAAAAAAGCCGGTCTCAACCTGACGAGCGCGATCATCATTCCCCAACGCAGGGACACCAACAAGTTTCCGCTGTCGTTTGCGCAGGAGCGGCTGTGGTTTCTCGATCAACTGGAGCCGAACCGGCCCGTCTACAACCTCCCCGATACAAACTACTTCAAGGGCCCACTCGATTTCGACGCGCTGCAACGCAGCCTGAACGAGATCGTGCGGCGTCATGAAGTTTTGCGCACTACGTTTCAGATGGTGGATGGTAAACCGATGCAGGTGATTGCGCCGCCGCAGCCGCTCGAGCTGCCGGTGATCGATATCAGTCATTTGCCGGAGACAGAGCGAACGGCGAAGGCGCAACAGTTGGCGGATGAAGATTCAAACAAACCATTCGATCTGAGCCGTGGTCCACTGTTTCGCTGGCAACTGGTGCGATTGTCGGAAGAAGAGCACTTTTTGTTGTTCACTATGCACCACATCATTTCTGACGGCTGGTCGCTGCAAGTGATGGCGCGAGAGATGGCGACGCTGTATGAAGCTTACAAGGTGGGACAGAGTTCTTCGTTGCCGGAGCTGCCGATTCAGTATGCGGACTTTGCCGTGTGGCAGCGCGAGTGGCTACAGGGCGAAGTGCTGGAGAAGCAGATTGAATACTGGCGAGAACAGTTAGGCGGAGAGTTGCCGGAGTTGGAGTTACCGTTCGACCGTGCGCGACCGGCACGACAGAGTTATCGCGGAGACGCGGCAAACCACGAGTTGAATACAGAGGTGAGCCAAAAGCTGAAAGAGCTCGGGCGCGAGTGTGGAACGACGTTGTTCATGACGTTGCTGGCAGCGTTCAACGTGCTGTTGTGGCGTTACAGCGGGCAGGATGATCTGCTGGTGGGCACACCGATCGCAAACCGGACTCGCCGTGAGACAGAAAATCTGATCGGCTTCTTCGTCAACACTCTTGTGCTGAGAACAAAGATTAAGCCCTCGAGTAGTTTTCGAGAATTGCTGGAGCAGGTGCGCCAGACGACGTTGGGAGCTTTCGATCATCAGGACGTGCCGTTTGAAAAGTTAGTTGAAGAGTTACAGCCGGAACGCAGCCTCAACCGTAATCCGTTGTTCCAGGTGTTGTTTACGCTTCAGGATGGAGGAGAGCTGAAGCTCAGCGGACTCGAGTTGACCTGGATGGACACGCAGAACGACGTCGCCAAGTTTGACTTGAGCTTTTATGTCAGCGAAACGAACGACGGATTTTACACGTGGTTTGAATACGACACGGATCTGTTCGATCGGGCCACGATCACGCGCATGCTGAGGCACTTCGAGGCGCTGGCGGAAAACATTGCGAGCAACCCGGACGCGAAATTATCCCAGTTGGAAATACTGACTCACGCAGAACGGGATCAACTGTGGGCGTGGAATCAAGACACTCCCGATTATGGGCGGGACCTGTGCGTCCATCAGATCTTTGAGGCGCGAGTCGCGGAACAGCAGCAGGCGCTGGCGGTGATTGAGGGCGAGGACCAAGTCACTTACGAAGAGCTCAATCAAAGAGCCAATCAGTTGGCACATTTCCTGCGCAGCAAGGGTGTTGGACCAGATGTGTGCGTGGGGATCCTGCTCGAGCGCTCGTTGGAGTTTGACGTGGCGGTGTTGGGAATTCTCAAGGCGGGTGGCGCGTATGTGCCTCTGGACGTCACATACCCGAAGCAGCGTTTGCAGTTCATGCTTGAAGATGCTGCCGTGCGATTGCTGTTGGCTAAGCAGGACCAGTCTGAGCTCATGACGGACACGACGATCGAGGTCGTTTATCTCGACAACACCGCAGAACTGTTCGCGAACGAGAGTCGTGAGAATCCGGAGAACATGAATAAGGCCGGCGATCTGGCTTACGTAATGTATACGTCCGGATCGACAGGGCAGCCGAAAGGCGTGGCCGTAACGCATCGCGCGATCAACCGGCTGGTGCGCAATACGAATTACGTGCAGTTGAATAACAGTGATCGAGTGGCGCAAGTAGCGAATGTGTCGTTCGACGCGGCGACGTTTGAGATCTGGGGCGCATGGTTGAACGGCGGCACGGTGGTTGTGCTGCCGAAAGATACGGTGCTCTCGCCGTTGGAGCTGAAGCGTGCGATTGCGAAGCAGCAAATCAGTGCGATGTTTTTGACCACAGCGTTGTTCAACCAGATCGCCCAGAGCGTGCCTGAAGCGTTTGCTCCGATGCGCTATCTGCTGTTTGGTGGAGAAGCGAGCGACGCGCAGGCAGCGAAACGTGTGCTGGAGCGTGGAAAGCCGCAACACCTGTTACACGTCTATGGTCCAACCGAGGGCACAACCTTCACGACCTGGTATGAAGTTAACGAAGTGGCCGCGGGATCGCGAACGCTTCCGATCGGGCGTGCGCTGTCGAACACAGAGCTTTGGGTGTTGGACCGGCAGATGCAACTGGTGCCGGTGGGAGTTGCAGGCGAGCTATATATCGGCGGCGACGGGCTTGCGCGTGAATATCTGGGACGGCCGGAGTTAACGGCGGAGATGTTTGTGCCGCATCCGTACAGCACGAAGCCCGGAGCGCGCCTGTATCGCACCGGCGACATGGTGCGTTATCAGAGCGACGGCAATCTCGATTTTCTCAAGCGCAGGGACCATCAGGTGAAGATACGTGGCTTCCGCGTTGAGTTGGGAGAGATTAAAGCGGCGCTCGATCAATATTGGGCCATCATTGAATCGGTGGTGATCGATCGAAACGATCTTGGTGGCGGGACGCGGTTGGTGGGTTACATCGTGCCGGAAGAGGGTGTCGAGCCGACGAGCGCGGAGTTGTACGCGTTTCTGAAGGAGAAGATACCGACGTACATGATTCCGTCGATCTTCGTCATGATCGATAAAATCCCGTTGACGCCTAACGGCAAGGTGAACCGGCGCGAACTGCCTGTGCCGGAGTTCAGTGAAGACGAAGCAGCCGCCAACTTTGTTGCGCCGCGAACGCCGGTGGAAGAGACGCTGGCGGGTATCTGGTGTGAAACGCTTGGTCTTTCGCAAGTCGGAGTTGAGTCAAACTTTTTCAATCTTGGTGGGCATTCGTTGCTGGCGACGCGAGTTATCAGTCAGATCCGTGAGAAGTTCGGGGTAGAGTTGCCGCTGCGGGTGTTGTTCGAGTCGCCGACGATCGCCGGGTTGGCCCAACATCTCGACGGTGTGCAGTCGAAAGAGACGGAGCTGCAGCGCATCCTCAGCATGTTGGAAAACGTAGAGAACATTTCCGAAGAAGAAGTCACGGCCCTCCTCGCCAAAGCCGAAGCCGCAGGTTAGTTCTTAGCCACAGATTACACAGATTACACAGATCAATCGGTATGAGTAGTTTTGCGGAACGTATTGCCGGATTGTCTCCTAAGAGGCAGGAGCTGTTAGCTCGACTGCTGAAGCAGGAACACCTCGACGTCTCGAAGACCGTTATCGGGCCGCGGAAACGAGACTCCGCGAATGCACCGCTGTCATTTGCACAGGCGCGTCTGTGGGTGTTGGACCAGCTCGAACCGAACCGGCCCATCTACAACGTTCCCGACACTCTCTATTTCAAGGGAGCTTTCGATCTCGATGCGATGCAGCGCAGCCTCAGCGAGATCGTGCGCCGGCATGAAGTTTTGCGCACCACGTTTCAGACGGTTGACGGCCAGCCGGTGCAGGTGATCGCGCCGGCGCAACCAATCACGCTGAACGTGATCGATATCAGTCACTTGCCGGATCAAGAGCGCGAAGCGGAAGCACAGCGGCTGACGAATGAAGAAGTCCAAAAACCATTCGATCTAAGCCGTGGTCCACTGTTTCGCGTGCAACTGGTACGGCTGGCGGAAGAAGAGTACCTCCTGATGTCGACGATGCACCACATCGTTTCCGACGGCTGGTCGCTCGGTGTGCTGGGAGAAGAGCTGTCGGTGCTCTATGAGGCTTACAAAACCGGCAAGACTTCGCCGCTGCCGGAGTTGCCGATTCAGTATGCCGACTTTGCGGTGTGGCAACGCGAGTGGCTTCAGGGCGAGGTACTCGAAAAGCAACTCGACTACTGGCGCGAGCAGTTAGGCGGCGACTTGCCGGAACTCGAGCTGCCGACGGATCGCGAGCGCCCGGCGCGACAGAGTTATCGCGGCAGGTCGGAGACCCTCGAGTTCGATCCGGAGGTGGTCCACCGGCTGAAGGAGATCGGACGGGAAACGGGCGCGACGTTGTTCATGACGTTGCTGTCGGTATTCAACGTGCTGTTGTGGCGTTACAGCGGGCAGGACGATCTGCTGGTCGGAACACCGATCGCGAACCGCAACCGGGCGGAGACAGAAAACCTGATCGGTTTCTTCGTCAACACCCTCGTGTTACGAACGAAGATAAATGGCGCGAGAAGTTTTCGAGAGTTGCTGGAGCAGGTGCGAGAAACGACGCTGCGAGCGTACGAGTATCAGGACGTGCCGTTTGAGAAGTTAGTGGAAGAGTTGCAGCCGGAACGCAGTCTCAGCCGCCAGGCTTTGTTCCAGGTGATGTTTGCGCTCACCGATTTGCAGGATATGAACCTGGTCGGTCTTGATTGGAATTGGAGGCCAACTGAGATTCGGACCGTCAAGTTTGACATGACGCTCACGACAGTCATGGGCGATGAAGACTATGTGGGCGGGTCCTTTATATACAACATCGATCTGTTTGATGCGGCCACCATCAAGCGGATGGTCCGACACTTTGAGCTGCTGTTGAAAAGCGTCGCCGCCGATCCGGACCAGCTTATCTCGGAGTTGCCGCTGCCTGAGGCGGCCCGCCAACAGCTCGCTGAATGGAACGACACGAAGCGTGAGTATCCCGCAGGTTGTCTACACGATCTGTTCGAGACACAAGTGGCGCGCACTCCGGACGCCGTGGCGCTTGTGTTCAATGAAGAACGACTCACTTACCAGGAATTGAATCGTCGAGCGAACCAGCTCGCGCATCAACTGCGGAGCCTGGGTGTTGGACCAGAAGTGCTGGTCGGCATTCTGTTGGAGCGTTCGGTCGAGATGATCGTGGGAATACTCGGCGTGCTCAAGGCGGGCGGCGCGTTTGTGCCGATCGATCCGAGTTATCCGCAGGAACGGATCGAGTTCATGCTCGCCGATGCGGGATTGTCGATTCTGCTCACGCAGCAGTCGTTGCGAAAGACGTTAACGCCGAAACAATTGATCTGTCTCGACTCTGATTGGTCCACGATTGCGAAACTGCCTGATGAGGATCTCCCCGCGGCGACAACTCCGGATAACCTGGCTTACGCCATCTACACTTCCGGCTCGACCGGCCAACCAAAAGGCGTTCTGATCCAGCATCGAGGAGTGTCGAATCTCGCTTTCGCACAGCGAGATGCGTTCGGAGTTTCAGCCGAGAGTCGCGTGCTGCAATTCGCTTCGATCAGCTTTGACGCCGCGGTCTCCGAGATCTTCAAGGCGTTGTTGACGGGCGCCACGCTCTGCCTCGCGAAACCAGAGTCACTCATGCCGGTCGATCCACTGTTGCAGCTTTTGCGCACGCAACAGATCACGACGGTCACGTTGCCTCCATCGGTTTGGGCTGTCCTGCCGAGTGACAAGTTGCCGTCTTTGCAGACTGCGATCAGCGCCGGTGAAGCTTGCTCGCCACACCTCGTCGCTTCGTGGGGACGTGACGGGCGTCGCTTTCTGAATGCTTATGGACCAACGGAAGTGACTGTTTGCGCGACCATCAGCAATGCTCTCGAGGGCGACGGCCGGCCTCCAATCGGACGAGCAATCGCGAACGCGCAAGTGCACGTTCTCGACGCCAACCTGAGGCCCGTGCCGATTGGTGTTGTCGGCGAGTTGTACGTAGGCGGCGCCGGCCTCGCGCGCGGGTATCTGAACCGCGCTGCGTTAACAGCCGAACGATTTGTCCCCGATCCGTTTTCGGACCAGCCCGGAAGCCGCCTTTACCGGACCGGCGATCTCGGCCGTTACTGGTCCGATGGCAATCTCGAATACGTCGGTCGCGTGGACCAGCAGGTGAAAGTGCGTGGCTTCCGCATCGAGTTGGGCGAGATCGAGAGTGCGCTCGTGCAGCATCCTTCAATTCGTGACGCTGTGGTCGTTGCCAGGGAAGACACGCCGGGCGACAAGCGCCTCGTGGCTTACCTGATCACTGAGCCGGACAAGACTTCGGATGTCAGTCAATGGCGCGCATGGTTGTTGCGGAAGCTGCCTGAGTACATGGTGCCCGCGGTGTTTGTGTCGTTACAGGAGTTTCCGCGCACACCGAACGGCAAAGTCGATCGCCGCGCGCTGCCTGCGCCTGATGCAAGTAGGCCGGAACAGAGTGAAGCCTACATTGCCCCACGCGATCAGCTTGAACAGTTCCTCGTCGATTTGTGGCAACGAACCTTGGGCCTGAAACAGATCGGCGTCAAAGACAACTTCTTCGACAGCGGCGGCAACTCGCTCAAAGGCGCAGTCTTGATCAACCGCTTGCAGGAACTTCTCGGCGAATACGTCTACGTCGTAGCGATCTTCGACGCGCCGACGGTCGCCGAGCTCGCAAACTACCTGCGACGCCATTACCCCGAAGCCGTGAATCGAATCTGCGGCTTGCAGGCTTCGACTTCCGGCAACGCGAGGCGCCGGATCACCGCCGCGCAGATCTCAGAATTCAAGCAACTGATTCCACCGCTCACGGACACGCGCGTGCGACCGAGAGAATCGAAGAACGCATCGGCCGTCTTCGTGCTCTCGCCGCCGCGCTCGGGCTCGACGCTCATGCGCGTGATGCTCGGCGGACATCCTCGTCTCTTTGCGCCGCCCGAGTTGGAGCTGCTTTCCTTCAACACGTTGGCCCAGCGCCGCGAAGCCTTTGCGGATCGTTTCAGCTTCTGGCGCGAAGGGACGATTCGGGCGCTGATGGAGATCAAGCGGTGCGACGCCGACGCTGCCACGTGGCTGATGGAGCAGTGCGAAGAGCAACAGCTTACGACGAAGCAGTTTTATGCCCTGCTGCAAAGCTGGTTGGGCCAGCGCATGTTGGTAGACAAGACTCCATCCTACGCTCTCGACATTGAAGTGCTGCGACGAGCCGAGAGTGATTTTGCCGACACTCGTTACATCCACTTGATCCGGCATCCCTACGCGATGATCCGGTCGTTCGTGAATGCCCGTCTCGAGCAGGTTTTCTTCCGTCATCCGCAAAGCAACTTCAGCAGACGTGAATTGGCCGAGCTGATCTGGATCGTGAGTCAGACCAACATTCTGCAATTTCTCGAAAGCGTTCCGGCTGAGCGGCAGCTCCAGGTCCACTTTGAAGAGCTAGTCAGCGAGCCCGAGCGCGTGCTGCGTGGGATTTGCGAATTCCTGCGCATCAAGTACGTGAGCGAGATGGCGACGCCGTATCAGGGTTCTTCACAGCGCATGACTGACGGCATCCATCCGCTTTCGAAGATGCTTGGCGACGTGAAGTTTCACGAACACAAAGACGTCGATGCGGGCATTGCAGACCGCTGGCGACAGGAACTGGAAGCGGGAGATCTGCTGGCGGACGAAACCTGGACCATCGCCGAACGTCTCGGCTACCAGCGTATTGAAGTTTCTGCGAGTCGTCTGGAGCTGCGGCCGATTCGTCATGTTGAGACTGACCGTAATGTGGGACTACCGCTCTCGTTCTCACAGCAACGTTTGTGGGTCATCGATCAACTGGAACCCAACAGTTCCGCTTACAACATGCCGCTCGCCGAACAGATAAGCGGGCCGCTCAACGTTTCCGCGCTGGAGCGATGTTTCGATGAACTGGTACGGCGGCACGAGTCTTTGCGGACGACTTTCACGATCTCGAACGGCCAGCCCGCGCAGGTGATTCATGAGCCGCGCCCGTTGCGGCTGGAAGTGATCGATTTGACTCACTTGCCCGAACCGGAACGCGAGAGCGAAGCAAAGCGCCAGACTTACGAAGAAGCGCAACAGCCGTTTGATCTGTCGAATGGCCCACTATTGCGCGTGCGGCTTCTGAAACTCGGTGAAGCGGAGCACGTCCTTCTGTTGACCATGCATCACATCATCTCGGATGGCTGGTCGACGGATATCTTAGTGCGGGAGCTAAGACAACTTTACGACGCCTTCATCGAGGATCGACCGTCGCCGCTGCCGGAGCTGCCGCTTCAATACGTCGACTTCGCGCTTTGGCAGCGAGAGTGGCTCAAGGGCGAAGTGCTCGAACAGCAGCTTGCTTACTGGAAGCAGCAGCTCGGCGGCACGTTGCCGGTGCTGGCGTTGCCGCTCGACCGACCTCGACCGCCGGTGCGCACCACTCGAACCTCGCACGAGCCGTTGACCATTTCCGAAGAGGTGAGAGCTGCACTCAAACAGATCGGGCAACAGGAAAGCGCCACGATGTTCATGACTGTGCTGGCCGCTTTCAAGTTGTTGCTGTCGCGACTTACGGGACAAAGCGACATCCTCGTGGGCACGCCGATCGCCGGACGCAGTCGTGCCGAATTCGAAAACTTGATCGGCTTCTTCGTGAATACGCTCGTACTGCGAACGGATCTCTCCGGCGATCCGACTTTCCGCGAGTTGGTCCAACGTGTTCGTGGCGTCTCGCTCGGCGCGTACAAGTACCAGGACTTTCCGTTCGAGAAGCTCGTCGACGAGCTGAAGCCGGATCGAGATGCGAGCCTCACTCCGCTGTTCCAGGTCATGTTCCTGTTTGAACAGGCAGCAGAGGAAGCGATCGAATTAAGCGGGTTGAAGTTTACTGCGGCGCGTGCTGAAAACGAGTCGGGCAAGTTTGATCTGACGCTTGGGATGTCAGAGGACGAGGAAGGGTTAGGCGGAGCGCTGCGGTACAACACGGATCTGTTCGACGCCGGCACGGTCAAGCGGTTTGTTGGCTGCTTTGAGACGCTGCTGAAAGGCATTGCTGAGAATCCGGATCGGCGCATCTCGCAATTCGCACTGTTGAGTCCGGAAGAGAGCTCGCGGTTGCTCGAACAGTGGCATCAGACGGCGATGAGTTTTCCGGCTCGTTGTGCGCACGAGTTGTTTGAAGAGCAAGTCGAGCGGCGGCCCGAGGCGACAGCGCTTGTTTTTGGAGAGCGCCGACTCAGTTATCGCGAGTTGAATGCGAAGGCGAACCAGGTGGCGCATTACCTGCGCGAGCTCGGCGTTGGACCAGAGGTGCTGGTTGGAGTTTGTGTCGAGCGCAGTGTGGAGATGATTGTCGCCTTGCTTGGGGTGTTGAAAGCGGGCGGGGCTTTCGTTCCGATCGATCCGAGTTATCCGCAGGAACGAATCGAGTTCATGATCGTCGATGCGGGACTCATGATTGTGTTAACTGAAGGAGCAGCACTCTGGACGCAGATTGAGAAATTCTCCGAGCAGAATCCCGAGACACACGTCGAGCTCGACAACCTGGCGTACGCGATTTACACGTCAGGCTCGACGGGCCGGCCCAAAGGCGTGCTGCTGCATCATCGCGGGTTAACGAATCTTGCTCTGGCCCAGGCGGAAGCGTTCGCAGTTTCACAAGACAGCCGGGTGCTGCAATTCGCGTCGTTCAGCTTTGACGCCACCGTTTCGGAGATCTTCAAGACGTTCCTGAGCGGCGCGACACTCGTCATCTCAACCGCGGAATCGCTGATGCCCGTGACGCCGCTCTTGAACGTGTTGCGGGAACAGCGGATCACGACGGTCACGCTGCCGCCGACTGTCTTAGCCATTCTCCCCAACAACGACCTGCCGGATCTGCGCACGGTGATCAGCGCGGGCGAGGCTTGTTCAGCCGAGCTGGCGGCGAGTTGGAGCGCCAATGGACGCCGCTTCCTGAACGCTTATGGACCAACCGAGGTGACGGTTTGCGCGACACGGAGCGAGCCGCTCGATGGCAGTTCTAAACCGCCGATCGGAAAGCCGATCGCGAACACCGAATGCTACGTGCTCGACGCTAGTCTTCAGCCGGCGCCGACGGGAGTGGTTGGTGAGTTGTACGTCAGTGGAGTCGGACTGGCGCGCGGTTATCTGGGACGGCCTGAGCTGACTGCCGAACGTTTCATTCCGCATCCGTTTTCTCGCGAGCAAGGGAGGCGGCTTTATCGCACTGGCGATCTGGCGTGCTTCAGGGAAGATGGCCAACTCGACTATCGCGGTCGAATCGATCAGCAGGTAAAAGTGCGTGGCTTCCGGATCGAGTTGGAAGAGATCGAGTCCGTCCTGGCCCAACATGCGGACGTACGTGATGCGGTGGTGCTGGCGCGTGAAGATGTGCCCGGTGACAAGCGGCTCGTGGCTTACGTTGTCAGTGCCCAGGGCGCCGGCGAATTGCGCGCGTGGCTAGGCGGGAAGTTGCCGGATTACATGATCCCATCAGTGTTCATCCCGATGGAAGCGTTTCCTTTAACCAGCAGCGGAAAGATCGATCGCGCTGCGTTACCCGCGCCCGACGCGAGCAGGCGAGCACAGGAACAGACTTACCTTGCGCCGCGCGATCAGCTCGAGCAGTTGCTGGTGGACCTGTGGCAAGCGGTGCTTGGCTTGAACCGTTTGGGAGTTCACGACAACTTCTTCGAAATCGGTGGTGATTCGATCAAGGGTGCGATCCTCATCAATCAACTTCAGCAGCTTCTCGGTGAGTATGTTTACGTAGTCGCAATCTTCGATGCTCCGACTGTGGCCCAACTCGCAAAGTACCTGCGCAAGCACTATCCGACTGCTGTTAACAGGGTGTGTGGTGTTGATGTGGTTGCCACTGAAGCCCGCGGGAGTCGCATCAGTCACGATCAGATCGTCGAGTTTCGGAAGTCAATTCCGTCGCTGCCGCCAAAGTCGGAATCTCGTGAGAAGAATCCGCCCGCAGTGTTTGTACTCTCCCCACCACGCTCCGGCTCGACGTTGCTGCGCGTGATGTTGGGAGGCCATCCCAAACTCTTCGCGCCACCCGAGCTGGAGCTACTTTCCTTCAACACGCTCGCGGATCGTAAAGCTGAATTCGGTGAGCGTTTTGCTTTTTGGCTCGAAGGCACTGTGCGTGCGGTGATGCAGCTCAAGCAGTGCAGCGCCGAAGCAGCCAAAGAGATCATGGAAGAGTGCGAGGCACAGCAGCTCACGACGCAACAGTTCTACGCGTTGATGCAGAGCTGGCTGGGTGACAGAGTGCTGGTGGACAAGACGCCGTCTTATGCTCTAGATCTCGAGGTTCTCCGGCGCGCCGAGAGCGACTTCAGCGACACTCGTTACATTCATCTCATCCGGCATCCGTTCGCGATGATCCGTTCCTTTGAAGAAGCGCGTCTCGAGCAGGTGTTCTTCCGTCACGAGCACAACCTTGGCCGGCGCGAGTTGGCGGAGCTGATCTGGCTGCTGAGCCAGGAAAACATCTCACAATTTCTCGAGACTGTGCCGGCGGAGCGGCAGCATCAGGTGCACTTCGAACAGCTAGTCAAAGAGCCTGAGCGCGTGCTGCGCGGAATCTGCGAGTTTCTTGGTCTTGAATACGTCGACGCGATGGCCGCGCCCTATCAAAAACAGGAACAGCGGATGGTGGATGGCATCCATCCTTTGTCCAAGATGTTGGGCGACGTGAAGTTTCACGAACACAAAACCGTCGAGGCCGGCGCTGCGGATCGCTGGCGGCAGTTACTTACTTCCGGTGAGCAGCTAGCTGACGAAACCTGGACCATCGCCGAGCGCCTGGGCTATCAGCGTATCGAAGTTGAAGACGCTCCTGACTGGTCACCACTGGTCAAACTTCAGCGTGGCGACGGCAACCGGCCACCGCTCTTCTTTGTACATCCGGCGGGCGGAAATGTTTTTTGTTACGGCCCACTGGCCCACCACCTTGGCGCAGAGCAGGCGTTCTACGGTCTGCAGTCGTTTGGGTTGGCGAAGGGTCATGAACCACTGACCGGCATTCCGGAGATGGCGCGTCGTTATCTCGAAGCAGTGCGTCGCTTGCAGCCCGAAGGACCGTACATGCTGGGTGGTTGGTCCATCGGCGGGAACATTGCTTTTGAGATGGCGCAGCAGTTACAGAGCGCGGGCCAGGAGGTCGGGTTGTTGGCGCTGATCGATACTTACCATCCTTCTGTCATGAACTACGCGGTGGAAGCTGATGACGAAAAACGATTGCTCCAGTTTAAGTCAGACATGCTTGCGGTGGGCATGGACCCCGATCTCGATCCGGACCAGTTCAACCGCCTCTACCAGGTCTTTCAGGCAAACGTGCAGGCGATGATGGGCTATGAGCCCAAGCCTTATGCGGGCCGCATCACGTTCTTCAAACCCACCATTCGTATCGGTGGCGACGCGTACGATCCGGCCGAGGACTGGCGCAGTGATGCGGCGGAGGGAGTCGAAGTCCACATGGTGCCGGGCAATCACTACACGATGCTGAATGAGCCGTCAGTGCTGGTGCTCGCTGATTGGTTGAAAGTTTGCCTCAATAACACTCGAACATTCGAAGCCGCAATTTAAGCCACAGAAAGAAGAAGAAATTTAAGCCACAAAAAAGCAAAAAAGGCACATACGAAGTAGGAAAAGTATGTGCCTTTTGTGGCATGAGTCGAAGGTGAATAGACATGAATGACACTCAAACCTCAGTTGCTACGGCGCCGGCGCGCGAACATTCGATCGGTTTGTTTGGAACCTCGTGGCAGTTACAGGAGATCAAGCCGCTGATTGAGCTCTATGCCGCGAGACCGCTGTTTGGAAATACCGCGGAGTGGCTCATTCGCGATAACCCGTATCGCCGCCCGGTGGATTGGGAGACGGTGCAGCAGCTCGATTTCAGCGGCACTCTCAGCAAAGCGGAGATACTCAGCACGAGCGCGCTCGCCGCGCATCGAATGCTGCTGAACATCTACGAGACCGACTTGATCTTCCTGCCCGCCAGCGACTTCGCAAACAAGCGCAACGATTTCGCCAGCTACTACTCGAACGACAACAAACTGCTCGGCGAGTTGATTCGCCCGACACTCGAAGCTCACGTTTTCAGTTTCCTCAACGATGAGATCGACGTGACCGGCAAATGGAACGTCGAAGCTTTGAAGTCGTACTTGCAGTCGATCCTGGAGAAGCACGAACAATCCGAGCTCGAGATTTGCGCGAAGATTCTTGAGTCGGCGGATCCGAAGCGCGCGGCGCGTGCGTTGTTGATTCAGGTGGCGGGTGATTTTCTTTCGGAGGCGTCCGCGTCGGCTCGCAACATCCTCGGCAAGTATGGCGACATCCAGTCGGAGCTCTTCAAGATCGTCATCGATGATTACGGCTACGGCGTTCATCCGGCGAAGCACAGCACGCTATTTGAGAATACGTTGGCGAGCTGCGAGCTTATGGCTGACGTACATTCGTACTGGCACTTTTATCTTTCGTCGTCGCTCGCGATTAGTAACTACTATCACTACGTCTCGCGCGATCACAGCAAATACTTCCGTGCGATCGGCGCGATCGCGGTTGCGGAAGCGATGTTTTCACATACGTGCCGCGAGATCTCGAGAATGCTGCACGCGGTGTTTGGCAAGACCGTCGATACGTACTATTTCGACGAGCACTATCACATCGATGCGCATCACGGGCGCATGGCGTTTGATTACGTCGTGGCGCCGGCGATAGCACGGCATGGCAACTCGGTGATTCCGGATATCGTGCGCGGAATGGAGGAGTTGCAACTGCTGACGGCCATCAATGACGAAGACCTGATGGCGCAGATCGCGTTTGTCGACACTGCGAAGCCGCAGAACTTTGAAGAAGAAATGCAGAACGCAGCAACTAGTCATGTCGAGAGTCGCAGCCAATCGCTGGTTACGCGAGTCTATGATCAAGAGAAACTCTATGTTGTGGAATCAGGTTCGCTCGAGCTGGTGATCGGGCCGGACCAGTCGGTGCGGCTCGATGCGGGGCAATCGATCCTCGTTCCGCGCCAACGTCTGCACGGCACGGCAGTCGTGTCGGAAGCGTGCCGTTATCACACTTATGATTTGGGCTAATTTATGCTTGTCGTAACTTTCAATCCTGAAGAATTCAACTTCATCAAAGCGGGCGAGAGCTCGTATTTTCTTTTGAAGTTCGCCGACGGCACTCTTGTGCTCTACAACGATTGCTGCGATCATCGCGGCGGGCCTTTACACCTCGGCGAGTGGGACAGCGATGCGAAGTGCCTCGTGTGTCCCTGGCACAGAAGTAAGTATTCTGAAAAGGTTTTGCGAAAGCAGTCGAAGCCGTTGATTCAACGCTCCGGGCGTGTGACCGCTGTTTTGGACATGGACCCCTCAACTCCGATCCGGCTGGTGAAAAAGACTATACTTGCATTGACGACCTGATGCTCAACTCTTCTCTGTGCAACCTCTGTGTTCTCTGCGTCTCTGTGGTGTCACTGTTTCTCGCCACACAGACATCCGAGCCAACAATCTTTGCGCCGGGCGTGATCTCGACTCGCGACTACGAATCGAGTATCACGTTTACACCCGACGGCAAAGTCGCTTACTTCGTGAAAGCTAGTCCCGATCTCAGCCTGCGCGTCATCCTGATGTCTCACCTCGAGAAAGGGAAGTGGACCACTCCGGAGGTTGCTCCTTTTTCAGGAGAATACAGCGACTCCGATCCGTGCTTCTCACCGGACGGAACAAAGCTCTTCTTCGCTTCGCGCCGTCCCGTTGAAGGCACGACTCAGAAATCCGATAACGATATCTGGGTGGTTGAGAAGACAGGCACCGGCTGGAGCGAGCCAAAACATCTGGGCGCGCCGGTGAACACTGCAAGCCAGGAGGCTTCTCCATCGGTGACGTCAGACGGCACTCTCTATTTCAGCTCCAATCGCGCGGGTGGCAAAGGCGCAGCCGACATCTATCGCTCCAGGCTCGTCGACGGAAACTACACTGCGCCGGAAAACGCCGGCGACGCGATCAATGCGTTTAGCCCTGAATTGCAAGTGTTTGTAACTCCCGACGAGAACATCCTCGTGTTTGCCGCATTCGGACGACAGGACGGGCAGGGCAGCCTTGACCTTTACGTCAGCAAGCGCACGGATGGCGCGTGGTCCAAGGCTGTTAACCTCGGCAATAAGATCAACTCGCCAGTCATCGATTCCGCGCCCCGCATCTCTTCGGATCGCCAACATCTTTTCTGGATGAGCACCCGTGGCTATGGCTATGAAGATCAGCAGGCCACGCGTCTGAACTACAAAGAGCTCTCAAACAAGTTGCAAGGCGCCGGAAACAGTCTCGGCGATATCTATGAAATCGATTTGAAGGCAGTTCCCGGTTTCAACTAAATCGATGCGTCTACCACTGCTAATCATCTGCGTCTTTGGTGCTTTCATGTGGACTGCCGAGCAGCCGCCCTACGCCTCGAAGCAGCCGATAACGGAGCCGACGATCTTCGGCAACGGCGTTATCTCTACTGGCGACTTTGATTCTCATCCTGCATTCACACCCGACGGGAAGACTCTTTACTTCCTGCGGAGCAGTCCGACGTTCAACTTCTGGACCATCGTCGTTTCGCACTTCCAAAACAATCACTGGAGTGCTCCCGAGGTACTTCCGATCTCGGGCCAGTATCGCGATGCGGATCCATTCATCACCAGCGACGGCAAGCGGTTTTACTTCATCTCCGATCGTCCGAAAGACGCCGCGAGTTCCGCGGAACGTTCGCTCGACATCTGGTTCATGGAAAAAACAGGGAATGATTGGGGCCCGCCACAGAACGTGGGCGCGCCTATTAATAGTCCCGGACAGGAGTGGTATCCGACCGTTGCTCAGGATGGGACGATGTACTTTGGTTCCGATCGGGCCGGCGGGTGGGGACGCACTGATATCTATCGCTCGCGTTTAGTTGACGGGAAATACACGCAGCCTGAGAACCTCGGCGAGGCGATCAATAGTCAGTTCGAAGAGTACGAGCCTTACATTTCGCCGGATCAGAAGTATCTGATCTTCATGGCCCAGCGGCCGGATGGGCGCGGCGGTTCCGATCTCTACATCAGTTATCAGCGCAATGGCGCGTGGACCACGGCCACAAACCTTGGCGAAAAGATCAATTCAAGCGGTTCCGAGTATTCGCCGTCAGTAACACCTGATGGGAAATATTTCTTCTGGTCCAGCACCAGAAGCATCCCTTCAACCTCGCAAACGAAACGTCTTACTTACACGGATCTTCTGAACAAGTTGAGGAGTCCGGGCAACGGTCTGGGAGACATCTATCAGATCGACATCAGCGCTTTACACATTCAACCTCAGTAAGCCACAAAAAAGCACAAAAGCACATAAGTAAACAGCTCATCATTTTTGAGCTTTTTGTGCCTTTTTGTGGCTAATTCTTCTGATTCAAATTAGGAGGGTCGAAACATGTCTCAAGTCGCCGTAATGGAACGAGCCATCGAGAGCAAACGAACGCTGGATATGGTTGCCAGTCTGCTGGCCAAGGGTGAAGCACACCTCGAGAAGCACCAGTTTACCGACGCTGTCGATTGCTTCGATCTCGCGTTATGTTTGGACTCGACGAATCAACAGGCGCAGCTCGGTCTCAATCGCGCTCATTGCCAGATCGTTCCACGCTGGCATTTCGAGATGCTCAACGACGAGCAGCGCAACGCGGCCTTCCAACGAGCACTCATCAACCTCATCACTCCGGAAACGGTCGTGCTCGACATCGGATCGGGAACGGGATTGCTGGCGATGATGGCAGCGAAAGCCGGTGCGAAGGAGATCATCACTTGCGAGATGGTCCCACAGCTAGCCGAGTTGACGCGCGACACGATCGCGCTGAACGGGTTGTCAGAACGCATCGTGACTCTCGATAAGAAATCTACTTCGCTGGTCTTCGGTATCCAGATGGTCCATAAGGCAAACCTGCTGGTCACCGAGACGGTCGATTGTGGTTTGCTCGGCGAGGGTATCGCTTCGTCCATTACTCATGCGAAGGAAAACCTGTTAACGGACGATGCGAAGATCGTGCCTTGTACCGCAACTGTTTATGCGATGCTCGTGGAGAGTCCGCGGCTGCACAATCTCAACTGTGCGCGCACGGCGGCGGGCTTCGACGTGAGTCTCGCCAATCGCTATGCAACGTCTCACTACTTTCCAGTGCGGTTGGCGGCGTTTGAATACACAGCGCTGACGGATCCGTTTGAAGTATTTCACTTCGACTTTGCGAACGGCGCGATCGTCCCCGAGCGAAAGACGATCGAGGTTCGTGCGAAGCGTGACGGCGCCGGTCAGTGCATCGTCTTCTGGTTCAACATGCAGCTTGACGAAGAGAACGCCATCTCAAACGAGCCCGGCTCAACCACGCACTGGGAGCAGGCGCTGCAATGTTTGGACAAAGAAACTCCCGTACGCGCGGGCGACACTCTATTGGTTAACGCCGAACACGACTGCCACCTGATTCGCTTCAAGCTATGACCCCCCTTCAACGATTGTGGCATTACGTCGCGCCTTACAAGGTGCTGCTGGTTCTCGGAATCGGCTGCGTCCTGGTGGCGAACGTGGGACGCATGCTTGGTCCAATCGTCCTGCGCGATGCGATTGATGATCTGACAGCCGGCATCACGCAATCGAAACTGCTTTGGTACGGCAGCGCATTCGTCGCCGTCAGCGCGGTTGTCGGACTGTTTATCTTTCTACAGAAGCGTCTGATACCGAACGTAGCGCGCAGCAGCGAATACGATCTCGCAAACGATTTTTACGCCCACTTGCAAAAACTCCCGATGGAGTTTTACCAGAGCTCTCGCACGGGCGATCTGATGTCGCGCGCCATCAGCGATCTGGCTGCGGTGCGAATGGTTGTCGGCGGCGCGTTGATGTCTGCCGTCAGCGCCATCTTCACCGTTGCCCTGATCCTGCCGTTGATGTTGCAGCTAGACTGGCGGCTTACGTTGCTCGCTATGCTTCCGCTTCCGCTCGTCTCGCTAACGACCAAGATCATCTCGAAACATGTCCACGAAGAATCGACGCGCGTGCAGGAACACTTCGGCACGGTCGCTAACCGCGTGCAGGAATCGTTATCCGGCGTGCGCGTCATTCGTTCCTACGTTCAGGAAGACGCGGAGCTGGCGAACTTCAAACGCGTCAACGCTGAGCTCGTGCGCCGCAACGTCAGGCTCATCCACCTCAACTCGTTCTTTACTCCGGTAGTGAACTTCATGGTTGGTCTCGCACTCGTCGCCGGCGTCTGGTACGGCGGACTGCTCACGTTGCAGGGTCGCCTGACCATCGGCCAACTCGTGCAGTTCACCCTCTACATCGATCTTCTGATCACTCCGATGCTTCAGCTCGGAATCATCATCAATTACTACCAGCGCGGCATGGCGTCGATGAAACGTTTGCACGAAGTGATGTCGATCGAGCCGGCCATCGCCGACAGCGCCGCTGTTGATGATGCGGCTGAGATCAAAGGCGAGATCGAATTCTGTAATCTTACTTTTACTTATCCGGAAGAAACTGAGCCGGCGCTCAAGGATATTAACTTGCGCATTCAGTCAGGACAGACGGTTGCTTTTGTGGGCAACGTCGGTTCGGGTAAGTCAACGCTGGTCAGTCTTGTGGCGCGTCTGCTGGATGCTGAGCCGGGCCAGATCCGCATCGACGGCCGTCCGATTCAGACTATTCCGCTCAAGAAGCTTCGCGCCGCGATCGGTTTCGTTCCGCAGGAGACGTTTCTCTTCAGCGATACGATTGCGGCAAACATTGCTTTCGGCGATCAGCAGGCAGGCGCGAAAGAGATCGAGCGCGCGGCGCTCGAAGCGGGTTTGACGGAAGACATCGAACAGTTTCCCGACAAGTATGAGACTGAAGTCGGCGAACGCGGCATCACGCTCTCGGGTGGTCAGAAGCAGCGCACCACACTCGCGCGCGCGCTCATACGACGCCCGCGCATACTCATTCTGGACGATTCGCTGTCTGCCGTTGACACACACACCGAAGCAAAGATTCTCAAGCATTTGAAACGTTTGTTCTCGGGACGGACCACGCTGATCGTCTCGCACCGGATCTCAACCATCAAGGATGCCGATCTGATCGTCGTACTCGAGGATGGCGGTATCGTGGAACGCGGCACGCACCACGAGCTCGTTGCGGAAGGCGGCCTGTACGCTCGCCTCTATCAAAAACAACAGCTCGAACAAGAGCTCACCGCCGCATAGACTGTGGTGGCATTTGTCAACGTCGAATAGAACAAGTCAGGAAGGGTGGAACAAGTCAGGAAGGCTAGAACAAGTCAGGAAGGCTAGAACAAGTCAGGAAGGCTAGAACAAGTCAGGAAGGGCGGCTTGCCCCCGCTGTTCCGAGTCAACCAACGGCGGGGGCAAGCCGCCCTTCCTGACTTGTTCTAGCTTCTCTGTTCTAGCTTCTCTGTTCTAGCTCCTCTGTTCTAGCTCTAAGAAGATCAATTGGACAAAGCTTACGACACACGACTGATGCGGCGCTTGTTGGGTTACCTGTGGCCCTATAAGCGTTACGTCATCTTCGCGCTCGTGTTGACGATGCTGGGTGGGCCACTGGTTGTCGCCGGGCCGCCGCTCGTCAAGGCTGCGGTCGATCTCTACTTGTTGCCCGATCCCACGCACGCGCCGGAAGGCTATACGTTGCTGATCAAACAGGCTACTGACGCACTCGGTTTCGGCGGTCAGCCGTCCTCGGGCGTCGCGTTCATCGCGTTGCTACTGTTGGCCGCGAAACTGGCGGCGATGTTTGTTCTGTATTTCGAGTCTTTTCTGCTGCAACGAATGGGCCAACACATCATGTTCGATCTGCGCAACCAGATCTTCGCCCACTTGCAGCGACTGCCGCTTCAGTTTTACGACCGCAATCCGGTCGGTCGCCTGATGACGCGGCTCACCAGTGATGTTGAAGCACTCAACGAGCTCTTCAGCTCAGTCGTCATCGCCTTCTTCGGCGACATGGCGATGCTTCTCTACATCGTCTTCTGGATGTTTCTAATCGACTGGCGCCTCGCGCTTGTCTCGATGCTCATCCTGCCGCCGCTGTTCGTCGTGACTATCTGGTTTCGACTGCGATCGCGCACCGCTTTCCGCGCCGTGCGCATGCACATCGCGCGCGTCAGCACGTTTTTGCAGGAACGCTTGACGGGGATGTCTGTGGTCCAGTTGTTCAATCGCGAAGAGAGCGAGCTGCAAGAATTCAAAGGCATCAATCGCGACTACCGCAAAGCAAGCCTCGATGCGATCTTCTACAACGCAGTCTTCTTTCCGGTGATCGATATCATCGTCGCCATTGGCATCGCGCTGATCATCTGGTACGGCGGCGGTCAGGTGCTGGCGGCTGCGATAACGCTGGGAACCGTCGTTGCTTTTGTGCAAATGGCGGAGATGCTCTACGAACCGATTGGCGACATGAGCGAGCGCTACAACCTGCTGCAATCGGCGATGTCGGCTTCGGAGCGCATCTTCGAGTTACTTGACGAGCCCGTCACGGTGACGTCGCCGGATAAACCAGCGCTCATCGACAACGTTAAGGGCCACATCGAGTTTCGCAACGTCTGGTTCGCCTACGACGAAGAAGATTGGGTACTGAAAGACGTCTCCTTCGTGGTCCAACCAGGCCAGAGCGTCGCTTTTGTAGGTCACACCGGAGCTGGCAAGACCACCATCACAAACCTTCTCCTGCGATTCTACGACGTGCAACGCGGAAAAGTGTTGCTCGACGGCGTGGACGTTCGCGACATCGAGCTCGCAAAGTTGCGCTCGAGTTTCAGCGTCGTTCCCCAGGACATATTTCTCTTCTCGGAAGACATCACGAGCAACATCAAGCTCGGTAACGAGAGCATCAGCGATGAACGCGTGCGCGAAGCCGCGCGACAGGTAAACGCTGATCGCTTCATCAGCAAACTGAGCAGCGGATACGCAACCGATCTGCACGAGCGCGGCGGCGGAATCTCAGTGGGCCAGAAACAGCTCATCAGCTTCGCGCGCGCACTCGCTTTCGATCCGAGAGTGCTAATCCTGGACGAAGCGACCAGTTCTATCGATACCGAGACTGAAGTTTTGATTCACGACGCGGTGAAGCGTTTGATGGCAGGACGAACGTCGCTTGTCATTGCACACCGGCTCTCGACCGTCCAGGCCGTCGACAAAATCATCGTGTTACACAAAGGTGAGGTGCGGGAATGCGGCACACATCAGGAACTACTCCACCAGCGCGGGCTCTACTGGCTTCTCAACCAGTTGAGCATGTACCAGACCGAGCACGAAGAGCTCGTCAAAAGCATTTCAGCTTGAGCCACAAAAAGGCACAAAAGGCACAAATGAAAACGTCCCAAATGAGAAATTATTTTTGTGCTTTATGTGCCTTTTTGTGGCTCTCTTTTGGCATAACCATGGTGGCCCAGGCGCAATCAGTCGCGACCGTTAAAGGCGAAGGCACGGAGCGTAAGTCCATTGTGCTGCCGCCCGAGAAAGCAAGTCCGGCATCGGTGCCGCGTTTCGAAGCGGCGCCGGTTATTGACGGCAAGCTTAACGACCAGATCTGGACCACGGCTGCTGTCTTCAAGGACTTCTACCAAACGGAGCCAGGCGACAACATCCCGCCTTCGAAACCGACAGAAGTCCTGCTCGGCTACGACTCCAAGTTTCTCTACGTCGCTTTTCGCGCTTACGACGAGCCTGACAAAGTCCGCGCCACACTCGCCAAACGCGACGACATCTTCAACGACGATTACGTCGGCGTGCTCTTCGACACCTTCAACGATCAACGCCGCGCTTACGAGCTTTTCTTCAACGCATACGGCATACAAGCCGATGGTATTTTCACCGAAGGAAAAGACGAAGACTTCAGCGTTGACATCGTGATGGAGTCGAAGGGGCAACTTACAGAGGACGGCTACGTGGTCGAAGTCGCCATTCCCTTCAAGTCGTTGCGCTATGAGGCGGGCAAGGGCGTTCTCTGGGGAGTACAGTTCCAGCGCGTCATTCATCGCTTCAACGATGAAACCGATTCATGGATGCCGCTCTCTCGCGATCGCACCGGTTTCCTTAATCAGGCTGGACATCTCACCGGCCTTGAAGGCATCTCGACTGAGCGGGTTCTTGAGATCATCCCCAGCCTTACGCTCACAGAAACCGGCACGCGCGTGCCGACGATACCGCCGGATGCGTTCTTTGACGATCCCACGCTACTCGACTTCGGTCGCTTTGTGAATGAGCCCGTCAAGGTTGACGCCGGTTTGAACGTCAAATACCAAATCAGCTCGCGAGTGATTCTCGACTTCGCGCTGAATCCTGACTTTGCGCAGGTGGAAGCTGACGAGACAGTCGTCACCGCGAATCAACGTTTCCCGATCTTCTTCGAAGAGAAACGTCCGTTCTTTCTCGAAGGCATCGATATTTTTCAAACGCCACTCCAGGCAGTCCACACGCGCACGATCATCGATCCTGATTACGCAGCCAAGATCACCGGCAAAGTCGGACGCAATACGTTCGGCTTTTTGGCGGCAAGCGACAATGCGCCCGGCGACTTTCGTGGTGATGAGCGACTCGATCGCGCTAATTTCCGCTTCCTCGATAAGAATGCTTACAGTGCTATCCTGCGCCTCAAACGCGATGTCGGCGCCGAGTCGAGTATCGGCTTCATTGGAACCACGTACAACTTCATCGAGAAACACAATCATGTCGGCGGTTTCGACGGCCAGTTTCGACTGAATCCGAAAACAGTCTTGTCGTTCCAGGTGCTTGGCACAAACTCGCGGCGCTTCTTTTTCGATCCGGAAAGAGGGCGAAACTTTTATCGCACGGGAAACGGGTTTGGCTATTCCGTGAATTACAACCGCGGTGGGCGTCATCTCTCGTACAGCTTCACTGGCAGCGGCCGCACGCAGGACTATCGCGCAGACCTCGGCTTTACCCGCAGAGTCAACACGAACCGCGAAGATTTCGTCATCAACTACAACTCGGAACCCAAACCGAATGGGAAGCTGATATCGTGGAGACTTTCGCAAAATGTTGGCGCCAACTTCGATTGGCAAGGCAGATCGCAAGCGTGGAACAGCACTTCGCAGTTCACTCTCAACCTGCAACGGCAAACGTCATTCACCTCCGGCTACACCCGCGGTTACGAGCGACTATTCGAAACCGAGTTTGGACCAGTCGGAACATTTCTGGACCATCCTGAGCGCTCCTCGCCACGCCAAAACGTGTTCTTCAACGCCGACACGACACCTTCTGAAAAGTTCTCGATCTCTGTTGCGCTGAATTACATTTGGAACTCGTTTGATTTCGATCTTGGCGCTGGTCCGAAGTTCCAGCGCGTTAGCCCACCGGCGCTCGAAGACCAGTTCGCGCCACTCGATCCGGGTCCGGGAAAAGAGCTGCGTGCCGATCTCAATCTCATTTTCCAGCCGAAAGATGCGTTGCGAGTTGACTTCGGTTACACGAAGGATCGACTGGTTCGCAACGATACGAATCTCGTCGCTTTCGACGACAACATTTACGCACTGCGCGCGACTTACCAATTCTCTCGCTTCACGTTTGTCCGCGCACGAATCGACTACGACACACTCTTTGCCAACGTCCGCGGCCAGTTTCTGTTTGGCTGGACGCCCCATCCGGGCACGTCCTTCTACGTGGGCTACAACGACGACATGAATCGCAACGGCTTCAATCCGTTTACAGGACAACTCGAGCCTGGATTCAGACGGAACGGACGTACGTTCTTCGTCAAGATGTCGTATTTAATTCGACGAACTTTCTAAGTTGACCGGAGGTTTTGCATGTACAAGATCGCATTAATAAACATGCCGTTTGCCAACCTTTCATTCCCCTCGATTGCGCTCACGCAGTTGAAGGCTGTAGTGGACGAGAGATTCAAAGATCAGGTGTCAGCTGACATTCATTATCTGACTCACGACTTCGCCAGGTATCTCGGACTGGATCTCTACGAGTTAATAACCGGATCCGCGGATGCACAGAACGCCGGTCTCGGCGACTGGTTTTTCCGACAAACAGCTTTCCCCGAGCTCGCAAACAATGCGGGTGTGTATCTCTCGCGATACTTTCCTTTCCACACCGAGGAGATGAATACGCTCAAGAGCCGCATTCTCGAAAAGCGCCGCGGGTTGGACCAGTTCCTCGACAGCCTGATTTCCAAATACGCGCTCGATCAAGCTCAGCTCGTTGGCTTCACTTCGATGTTCATGCAGAATGCGGCGGCGTTTTCCCTCGCGCGCCGGCTTAAGGAACGTCCTTCGAAACCCATCGTTGTGATAGGCGGTGCGAACTGTGAGACGCCGATGGGCCAGGTAATAGTCAAAGAGGTAGCGCCGATTGATTACGTGTTTTCCGGACCGGCGCTCAAAAGCTTTCCCGACTTTGTGCAACACTGCATTGACGGGGATCTGTCGAAGGCCGACTCGATCAAAGGCGTGTTCACGAAACGAAACTACGTCTTTCAAACCGGACCAGACGCGATTGGCGAAGAGCTTAGTATCGATGTGCCGATCGATCTTGATTACCAGCCGTTCCTTGAAAGGCTGACGGAAAACTTCCCTGACGGTGAGGTCGATCCGGTTCTGTTGTTTGAAACGTCGCGCGGCTGCTGGTGGGGCGAGCGCGCGCATTGCACGTTTTGTGGCCTGAACGGAATCTCGATGGCGTATCGAGCGATGAGTCCGGACCGCGCGCTCAAACAGTTCGATTCGCTCTTTGAGTTTGCGCCGAGAGTGTCGCGTATGGACGCTGTCGATAACATCCTGCCGAAGAGTTATCTCCACGAAGTTTTGCCGCATCTGAAGACACCTGAAAACGTGTCGCTCTTTTATGAGGTCAAAGCTGACCTGAGCGAGTCAGACGTGCAAACGTTGGCAAAGGCGCGAGTAAAGATCATTCAACCGGGGATCGAATCACTTGCGACCTCGACGTTGAAGCTAATGAAGAAGGGAACTTCAGCCTTTCGCAACCTCGCGCTGCTGAAGTTTTGTGCGATGTATGGCATCGAACCGGGGTGGAATCTTCTGATCGGTTTTCCGGGCGAGGGCGCGGACGTGTATCGGAAGTACATCGACGATCTTCCTTTGTTCACGCACCTGTTCCCGCCAACCGGCGCCTATCCGGTACGGTTCGATCGGTATAGTCGTACTTCATGAAGAGCAAGGAGTATGGGCTCGATCTGCATCCGCTTGACTACTATTCAATGATCTATCCATTTCCGGGCGAGCAACTGGACAACTTGGCGTATTACTTCGCCGACGTCAATATCGGCGCGGAGTATGCTCAGACAGTTTCGCAGTGGATTGGCAAGATCAGAGAGAAGATCAATTTCTGGGTCGACTTATGGAAGACTGACGACGACAGTCATCCGGAATTGTTGCTCTACAAAGACGGCGATCAGCACATGATCAGAGACTCTCGTACGGGCGAGTTGAAGGAGTATCCGATCGGAGAAGTCAGCGCGAGGATACTCAACCTGCTGAGTGATACGAAGCGAATGGGCGACGTGGTGAATGAATTCCGCGACGTCCCCGGCTTCGACGCCGCCAAAGAAATATCAATCCTGCGCGAAAAGAACCTCCTCTTCCACGAAGACCATCGCTTCATGAGCCTCGTCCTCACCCGCAACGGCCACTGAGCGTTTTTAGCCACAGATTTCACGGATGAACACGGATATGATCCGTCTTCATCCGTGTACCCCATTTCCAGCCTCACAACATAACGATCAAATTGCGTAATTTGTGATTCGGATCTAATATCCGAAACCAATCTTTACGTGCACATCCCACACTCGATCACCTCTCGATCGAGATTTAGTGATACTCGCCCCGGAGAATCATCAGTGAAATGAAAATTAGATACCGCAAGCTTGCGGACACGACGAGACCAGAGGGTATTTCATTCTATCCTCTGCTTCAGGTATTTATTCGTCATGACGTGAACATAGCACAAATGTTTGGGCTGGTAGACTCAGGTTCAGTTGATTGTGTATTCCCGGCTTCTATCGCCGAACTCCTGAATATCGATATTCGCTCCGGCCGACCATACGAATTTCACAGTTTTGATCTGCGATTGGTTCCAGGCTTTGTTCATAGAGTGCAGTTGTACGTGACCGGTTTTGCTCATTGGGTTCCCATCGATGCTGTCTTTTTAGAATCGAACGGGATAGCTATCCTGGGACAGAGTGGTTTCTTTGAGAATTATCAAGTTGTCTTTGAACGCTGGGCGGGACGATTTGAAATCAACACAAAGACAGATGCGATGGTCCGGAATAGACGAGGCTATGGTCGAGGCGTTAGATGAACCTGCTATTGAATGGGGGAACTCTAAACAAAATCGGCTGCGGGTGGCCGTTGTCTGTCGCTTCCTTTACCGCTTCAACAGCAGTGGAACCGTGACCAACGACATATTCCACGCCATCTTTTTCAATGATGGCAATCCACATATTTTCATAGTCCCGAACAAGGTCGGCAAAGGCTTCTTCTTTACTGATGGTTGCCATAGTTAATAACTCCTGTTCAAAACCATTTTGCCTTCGCCGGATTACAAAGGCAAGTTCTGCTCTGCTATAACTAAGCGCCATGCTTTTAACGATTACCACCACTCATCAGCCTGCCACGGACCTCGGCTATCTGCTTCATAAGAATCCGTCGCGATTGCACTCATTCCCTCTATCGTTCGGAGAGGCTCACGTGTTCTATCCCGAAGCGACCCCGGAACGCTGCACGGCGGCGCTGCTGCTCGACGTCGATCCAGTTGGGTTGGTTCGCAATCGGAAGGGACCGGCTGGTGAAGGCGGGACACTCGAGCAGTATGTCAACGATCGACCGTACGTCGCATCGTCCTTTTTGAGTGTGGCAATCTCACGCGTGCTGGGGAGCGCGCTGGGCGGCAGGAGCAAAGGAAGACCGGAGCTTGCCGCGACGCCCATTCCCTTGCAGGCAAAGATCTCGGTGCTTCCGTGCCGTGGTGGTGAACGTTTCCTGCGCCGGCTGTTTGAACCGCTGGGGTACAGCGTCGTTGCCGAGCGCCATGCACTCGACGAGCAATTTCCCGAGTGGAGAGAGAGTCCGTATTACACTGTGCAACTAAACGCTGACGTTCGTTTGCAGGATTTGTTGACTCACATCTACGTGTTGATTCCAGTGTTGGATAACGAGAAGCATTATTGGGTCGGAGATGATGAAGTAGAGAAACTCCTGCGACACGGAGCCGATTGGCTGGCGTCGCATCCGGAAAGGGAAGAGATCACGAAACGGTATTTGAAGTACCGGCGCGATCTTGCGAAAGAGGCACTGGCCCGATTGGTTGATGAGGAAAGTCCGGATCCCGATGTTGTGCAAGTAATCCACAACAGCGAGGAAGAGGCAGTCGAACGGGTATTGAACTTGAACGAGCAACGGCTCAACACGGTCGTGGCGGCGCTCAAGAGCGCGAATGCCAAACGCGTGATGGACCTTGGCTGCGGCGAGGGAAAGTTGTTACGCGTGCTTTTAGAAGATCGGAGCTTCGATGAGATTGTCGGTGTTGACGTGTCACACCGCACATTGCAAATGGCTCACGAGAGGCTGCGGTTGGAACGCTTGCCCGGTCGCCAGCGAGAGCGGATTAAGTTGCTTCAAGGATCATTGATGTATCGTGACAAGCGGCTGGCAGGATTCGACGCCGCGGCGGTGGTCGAAGTCATCGAGCACTTGGACCAGCCGCGGTTGGCCGCGTTTGAGCGGGTGCTGTTTGAGTTTGCAAAGCCTGCGACAGTGGTGCTCACCACTCCCAATGTCGAATACAACGTGCGCTTTGAGACTCTGCCCGCCGGCACATTTCGTCACAAAGACCATCGCTTCGAATGGACGCGCGAGCAGTTTAGAGAATGGTCAGAACGGATCGGTCGGACGTACAGCTACAACGTGCGCTACCTGCCGGTTGGACCAGAAGACAACGTGGTCGGCGCGCCCACGCAGATGGCTGTATTTGAGAGGAACTCAGGTTGAACAAGATCACTATCCCCGAACTGTCGCTCGTCGTTCTCATCGGCCCGTCAGGGTGCGGGAAGTCGACGTTTGCGCGCACTTACTTCAAACCGACTGAAGTGCTCTCCTCTGACTTTTGTCGCGCCCTCGTATCTGACGACGAAAACAACCAGGCGGCGACGAAAGACGCTTTTGAGATACTCCACTTCATCGCCGCCAAGCGTCTCGCAGCCGGTAAGCTGACTGTAATCGATGCTACCAACGTACAGCCCGAGGCTCGGAAACCCCTCGTTGCACTCGCACGCGAGTATCACGTCATTCCGGTCGCTATCGTGCTCAACTTACCCGACCGTCTTTGCCAGGATCGAAATCGCGAAAGAGCCGATCGCAGTTTTGGTCCACATGTAATCCGGCAGCAGAGTCAACAACTACGAAGCTCTTTGCGCAATCTCAAGCGTGAAGGCTTTCGTCACATACACGAATTTTCGAAACCGGAAGACGTTGCGGCAATTGTTATTGAACGGCAACCGCTCTGGAACAACCGCAAGCAGGACCATGGACCATTCGATATTATCGGTGACGTACATGGATGTTTCGACGAGCTCGAGGCGCTGCTCACGAGGCTCGGTTACGAGTTTACTCAACCGTTCCAGGCACGCCATCCGGAGGGACGGCAAGTAATCTTTCTCGGCGATCTGGTCGATCGTGGACCAAAGATTTCCGAAGTCTTGAAACTAGTGATGAGCATGACGGAAACGTCTCAGGCGCTTGCCGTGCCGGGAAACCACGATACGAAGTTGATGCGAAAGCTTCGTGGCAGAGATGTGCAGATTACACATGGCTTGGCTGAGTCGTTGTATCAACTGGACCAGGAACCACCCGAGTTCAAACAACAGGTAGCTGACTTCATCGATAACCTCGTGAGTCATTATGTACTGGACGATGGCCGGCTGGTTGTCGCTCACGCGGGTTTGAAAGAGGAGCTACAAGGCCGCGGCTCGGGAAAAGTGAGAGACTTCGCCCTCTACGGTGAAACTACTGGGGAGACTGACGAGTTTGGATTGCCGGTCAGGTACAACTGGGCCGCCGAATATCGTGGACGAGCGATGGTTGTTTATGGACACACGCCTGTCCCCGAACCCGAATGGTTGAACGGCACTATTTGTATCGACACTGGTTGTGTGTTTGGAGGAAAGCTGACCGCGCTGAGATATCCTGAGAAGGAATTGGTTTCGGTGCCGGCGCTGCAAACTTACTACGAGTCTGCAAAGCCATTCCTTCCAGTGGAGGACCAGGCGCCCGCGCTCACGGCACAGCAGCAGCACGACGATGTGCTCGATATCAACGACGTTTCCGGCAAGCGTATTATCTCGACTCGTCTCCATCGGACCGTCACCATTCGCGAAGAGAACAGCATTGCCGCACTCGAAGTGATGAGTCGCTTTGCCGCGGATCCGAAGTGGCTTATCTACCTACCTCCAACTATGTCGCCATCGGAGACGAGTCGCGAACCCGGGCTGTTGGAACATCCCGCCGAGGCGTTTTCTCATTACCGTCATCAAGGTGTTGCGAGAGTCATCTGCGAAGAGAAGCACATGGGTTCGCGTGCGGTGGTGATCGTATGTAGAGATCAGGATGCGCGGCGGCGGCGTTTTGGTGTCGCGGAAGACACTGCGGGAATCTGTTACACGCGCACGGGCCGGCGATTTTTTGACGACCGTGCAATGGAGCGCGAATTCATCGCTGCGATTCAAAAGGCAATCGAGGGTGCGGGCGTTTGGGAGGAGTTCGAGACGGATTGGGTGTGTCTCGATTGCGAGTTGATGCCATGGTCCGCGAAAGCGCAGGAGTTGTTGCGCCAGCAGTATGCGGCAGTCGGATCTGCTGCGCGCGCCGCGCTGGTCGATGTTGTTGCCGCGCTCGAAGGAGCAGCATCCGACGTGGGTGGGTTGCTCGATCGTCATCGAGAGCGTATGGGCGCGGTAGAAAAGTATGTAGATGCTTATCGTCGTTACTGTTGGCCAGTGCGATCGCTTGACGACTTGAAGCTCGCGCCATTTCACCTGTTGGCAACTGAAGGACGAGTCCACACGGATCGGGATCACTTGTGGCACATGCAAACGCTGAAGAGACTTTGTGATTCGGGTGATGGACTGCTGCTGGCTACGTCGTATTTGGTTGTAGATGTAACTGATACTGCAAGTCAGGAAGCGGGCGTTCAATGGTGGCAGGAACTGACTGGCCGAGGTGGAGAAGGCATGGTCGTCAAGCCGATTGACTTCATCGCACGCGGATCGCGTGGGCTGGTCCAACCGGCAGTGAAGTGCAGAGGCAGGGAATACCTACGCATCATCTATGGACCAGAATACGCGCTCCCCGAGAACCTCGAGCGCTTAAGAGGCCGCGGTTTGTCCACTAAGCGCTCACTCGCACTACGTGAATTCGCACTCGGCATCGAGGCTCTGGAGCGCTTCGTACGCAAAGAGCCTCTGCGACGCGTTCATGAGTGCGTGTTCGGTGTGCTGGCTCTCGAGAGTGAGCCGGTCGATCCTCGACTTTAGCCACAAAAAGGCACAAAACCGCTTCATTGGTACTAACCGACACGGACGGTCAGCATTGAGACGGAGCCGCCATCAACGCCCTGCACGGGAAACGTGATTGGTTCGTCCTCACGCCTGGCGCCGAGCACGTACATCAATGGCAGGTAATGATCGGGTGTGGGGATGGCGAGGAGGGCGTCGCGGCCGAGGGTCTCGTAGTCAATCAGTGGCGCGAAGTTTCCTGATGTCATGAGCTCGCGTGCGACGGTCTCGAAACGTATGGCCCAATCGTACGGTTCCGGCATGTGCATGCCCCAGGCATAGGTGTGCAGATTGTGGACCAGGTTGCCGCTGCCGACGATCAGGATTTCTTCATCGCGTAATGGCGCGAGGCGCTTGCCGAGATCGAAATGAAAGGCCGCCGGTTGTGTTTCATCAATACTTAGTTGGACCACCGGCACGTCAGCTTCAGGATAGACGTGCACCAGCACCGACCAAGTCCCATGATCGAGTCCCCATGAGTTATCCAAGCCAACTGGTAATAATTCCTGCATCCGGCGAGCCAGTGCAGCGTCGCCGGGAGCTGAATACTTCACTTGATATAACTCTCGCGGAAAGCCTCCGAAGTCGTGGATCGTTCGCGGAGCATTCATCGCCGTCACGAGCGTGGCGGGCAGGTACCAATGAGCGGAGATGCAGAGCACGCCGCGAGGTCGCGGCAGACTCCTTCCGAGGTTGGACCATCCTTCGGTCCATTCATTGCGCTGTAGCGCGTTCATCGGGTTGCCGTGCCCGAAGAAGATCGCCGGCATCGGTGCAGCCATATCTTGCTCCTAGTGCATCCAGGCAATCGTCTTTTGCGCCCAAATGCTGTCAGGGTATTTCTCCTGAAACTGTCCCGGCAGTTCGCCTAAGACAGTGAATTCACTTTCATAGTTGTCTCCTCCAATAACGTGTTTCGTGATGGCAGGAATTATGATGCCACCGCCATCGGAAGTCGATGCGAAATGCATAATGTTGACAGTTCATCCGAGCGGTGTTAACAATTGCGCTCGTTCATGATTCAAATCCTCAGACACTGGTAAACCTCATGCTCAATAACACTCACATCAAATGCTCCCAATGCGGTCTCAATAATTGGCAGGGCGCTGAAGTCTGTGAGCGTTGTGGCATCTCACTCGATCAGTCGCAGCCTGAACCTGTCACGACTCCGCCAGTACGACCTGATTTATTCACTTTTGTAGGGGAGGCGCCGGCACGTTCGAGAACGTGGATGGTGGTCCTCGCAGTTATTCTCATGCTTGCGGTAGGCGGCGGAGCGTTGTTTCTCTACAGGAGAAGCGTCGCCACAAGTCGAGCCGCAGGGAAACGGAAGCAGTTAGTTGAGCGCACTGTCGATGAGCGCACACGCGATGCGCTGCTCTCCTGCCTCGCCCAACCCGGATTCGTGGGAACAAAAATCTCCGAGCAGGTGCTCGGTCCCGTGCACCTGGAGTTATTGCAAGTGTCTGATCGGGAGGTCTACTTCTCTACGCCGGAGAAAGCAGGCGAGGCATTAGAGTCGATCGTTGCGGGGTTCATCATTGACTCAAAACGGATCGTTATGGCGGAGGACGACGGTGCGGGCCGGCTCCGTCTCGGCAAGTACTCGCTCCTTCGCTCCGCGGACAAGCACCTCTTCTTCAAGACACCAATCGATAACATCAGATTTGATAATGGAACTGTCCTGAAGTTTCCGTTCAAGCAGGTGACCTACACACTGGATATGCGCGAGCTGGAAGACTTCATGTCGAACAAGAGCATTTTCGGCGGGCGCATGAACGCACGGATGGAACAAACCCATGACGGACGACCCGTTATCTTCGCAAACCACGGAGCGTTCGTCGCCAATCGACAAGAGACTTCGCTGCGACGATTCGTGGACGAACTTACGCGCGACATCCAGCCGGATGCTGAAGGTGCGCGCGAAGCCCGCGTGCAACGTGTGCTCGATTTCGTCTCGCGCGAAATCAAATACGACTTCCGCGAAACTACTTACAACTTCGAGTTGTTGAAGAGACCAAACGAGGTGTTGATGTCCGGTGAGTCGGATTGTAGTAACAAGACGATCCTTCTCGGCTCGTTACTGGAGCAGCTCGGTGAAGACTACTTGTTCGTGTACACGCCGGACCACATTACTGTCGCTGTGAAGCAGGGTGGCTTCCCCGCACGCAACGGTCTTTTTCTCGCGTGGCAAGGAGAGGTCTGGCTCATCGCCGAAGGGACCATGCCTGGTTTCCGCATCGGCGTTGACCGCGTGCAGGAAGAGGCAAAGCTCAAGCAATTCAAACACGTACAGCGACCCAGAGATCGAGACGTGATTTTTGACCTCGCCTCAGGGCGGCAGTTGTCATTTCAATAGAACATTTTCGAGGATCAGCGAGCGGACGTTTGGATGCACGCGCAGCCAGAGGCCGGGGTTCTGGTCGAATTGTGTTTGGCGGCTCTCAGCATCGGCGGCGATCTCGGTTGTTAATAAACGGCGGTAACTCTCGCGTTTGGCGGGAGCTGTGTCGGCGTCGACAATCGATTGCACGACTCTGCGCGCGCCGAGAATCGCGGCTGGTCCAAGCGTGAGAATGTGTTTCGCCGCGCGACACTCAGCCTCATCTGCTTCCGTGACGACCGTACCGCCCGCCTTAAACTTGTTGATGTGGTGCTCGAGAATCGACTGCGAGATCGAAATTAGTCCGGCGACATCGTTGTAAGTCGCGCCTGAGCCGGGTTTGATGTAGGCCAGGTGCGAAGCGCCGCCGGCTTCAGGACCGAGCCCAAGGAAAAACAGATCGATGCCGCCCAACGACTCGAGGCGTTCGAGGTAGCCCGCCAACTCGCCTTCGAGATCTTCCACATCGGTGCGCATGCACGTAAAGCTCTTCACCTTGCGAAAGAAATCTTCACCGAGCAGTCGCTCGAAATCACGAACGAAGCTCAAGCCATTATCGAGCCGCAAAGGCGCGAGCGCATCTTGTGTAAACACGTGCAGACGACTGAACAACTCGTCGTGCTCGTTTGTTTTAGCCATCGCGCCGAGAAGCCGGTGCAACGCCTGACCACCACGCCCTCCAACCAGGATCATCACGAGCGATCCATCTTTCGCCGCGGCAGCGCTCCTGATCTCATCGAGCATCGCGCGCCCCACCGCTTCTTCGGACGGCAACACTTCATACATCAGTTCCTTAACCGGCAACGTCGCGAGATAGCCTGGCTGAGCAGCATCATGCGACAGCCACTTACCTATCGCTGACATTTCCTTTTGTGTTTTTTGTGCCTTTTTGTGGCTAGTCAAACTCTTCTTCCTGCTCCTGCGCTTTCTGCGCGAGCATGAGGTGATCGCGCATCGCATTCCGCGCAGCTTCCGGATCGCGCTCGCGAATGGCGCGATAGATCGTGCGGTGCATCTCAGCCGACTCCTTCAAATCGCGCGCCCGTTTCACCGTCTTACTGCGCACTTCAAACAGGATCGTCGCAACCATGTTCATCAACGCCGTTAGAATCCTGTTGCCCGACGCGGCTGCGACTGTTTGATGAAACCGCATATCATGGACCAGAAACTGTTCCGGCTCATCAAGCGACGCAAACATCCCCGTGATCTCTTCCGACATCTCCGCCATCTGTTCGCCGGTCGCGCGTTCCGCGGCGAGGGCGGCGATCGCCATCTCCAACGATCGTCGTGCTTCAAACATCTCCGCCGGCGTGAACCGTTGCAGCGAAGCCATCAATCGTAAGGCGTTGCTGTCGAGCGCCGGTGGCCCTTCAGCTTCGACGACAAAAGTGCCGGCGCCACGCCGCGGTTGCAACACACCGACTGCGGCAAGCGAGCTGATACCGGCGCGCAAAGTCGGGCGACTAACACCGAGCAACTTTGCGAGGTCTCGTTCGGGCGGCAGCCGATCGCCGGGGCGCAACTGGCCGCGATGAATCATTTCGCGAAGCTGCGCAACAACTTCCTGGAAAGTCGTCCCGCCTCGTCCCGCGTCGATAGCTTTGAAGATGTTGGCGTTTGTTTCGCTCATTTCGTGTTCGTTGATAGCTTACTCTTTTTGTGCCGCTTTGCGGCAGTCTCCATCTCGGTTGCAGCGAGCAGCAGCGCGCCGATGCCTTTCGGATCGTTCGTGACTACTTTCTCGCTGAGGTAATACTCGTAGCTTCCATCGCGATACGGATTGCCGCCGAGCCCGGCTACACTGACTGTGCCTTCAAGGTTTAGCTGACCACTCGCATCCGTCTTCACAAACTCTCTTAAGATGCCGCGATAACCCTTTTCAGCAACCTCGCGATAACTCGCTGACAGATAACCATTGCGCACGCCTTTCGCCAGCGCATAAACAAACATGCACGCAGCCGACGACTCGAGGTAGTTTCCTTTCTCACCACCTTTGTCCAACACCTGATACCAGAGTCCCGAGCGCGGCTCCTGATACTTCGCCAGGCCCCACGCCAAGCGATTCAGGATCGCAATCAGCTCGGCGCGTTGCGGGTGGCTACGCGGGAAGTGGTCGAGCGTATCGACGAGCGCCATCGCAAACCAGCCCATCGCGCGGCCCCAGAAGTTTGGCGAACGGCCGGTGGTTGGGTTGGACCAACGCTGCTTTCGCGACTCGTCCCAGCCGTGATAGAGCAGTCCGGTTTTGTCGTCGCGAGCATGTCGCTCCATGAGGATGAACTGCTTCGCGATGTCGTCGAAGGCGGCGTCTTCGTTGAAGGTGACGGCATACTCGGCGTAAAACGGTTCGCCCATGTAAAGACCGTCGAGCCACATTTGCGACGGGTAGATGTTTTTGTGCCAGAAGCCGCCTTCGGAGGTGCGCGGGTGTGTCTTCAGTTGTTGGCGCAGGAGCGCGGCGGCTTTCCGGTATTTCTCCTGGCCGGTCATTCGATACAGGAAGAGGAGATTTCGACCGGGAAGGATGTTGTCGATGTTGTAGTCGTCGAGCGAGTAGGTGCGGATGGAGCCGTCGCCGGCGACGAAGTGGTCCATACTGCGCTGGATGAAGTCGAGGTACTGCTTGTCGCCGGTGTTGTGCCAGACACGCTCGATACCTTTCAACACGAGACCGTGATCGTAGGTCCACTTGGCCGGATAGCCCGCATTGTCACGCCACAGCGCCGTCATCGCAGTAGCCGCGGCACGCTCCGAGATCGGCTTCGTCTGCGCCGCCGCGCTAAAGATGATGACTAACAATAAAAAAGTAGCTGAACCTAAACGTTTCATCTTTATCTGTTTTGCTTGGGTCGGGTCAGTACCGTAACGCGGTAGCGTCGGGTCACGACCGGCAACACGAACCCGACGCTACCGCATTACGGTACTGACCCGATCCAACGATCTCACTCTGATCAATAGTCCGTCCGTTTATCTTAACGTTCTCGAGCGTTGCGTCTTTTACGTTTCTCACGATATTTCCTTCGGCGACGTTATCGAATGTGCAGTTCGTCAGGCGCAGGTTGATCACGGGTGCGGCGGGCAAGCCCTGGACGTCGAGCGCGTGTTTACTCTTCGCGCTGCGCAGGCCGTCAACTGTGTAGTCGCGCACAACGGGGGTGAACGATCCCTTCGCGCCCTCTTCGTAGTTGAAATCGATCGTGATCACCGCATGCGCCACCTGTCCAACTTCCATATTCCGAAAGTGCAAATGCTCTAACACCCCGCCGCGCATCGCGTTGTTCTTGACGCGCAACGCGTGATCGAGATTTTGACTGTCGAGCCGGCAGTTCTCCGCGAAGAGATTTCTCACGCCGCCGGAAATCTCGCTCCCAACGGTGATTCCGCCGTGCCCATCTTTCATCCGACAACCCTGCACGATAATGTTCTCAGCCGGCGCTTTGAGACGCCGACCATCCGCATTGCGTCCCGACTTGATGGCGATACAGTCGTCGCCGGTATCGAAGTCGCAGTCTTTAATCAACACGTCCGTACACGATTCAGGATCGCAGCCGTCATTGTTTGGACCATGACTGTTGATACTCACATTTTGCACGATCACGTTCCGGCACAGTACCGGATGAATCTCCCACATCGGCGAGTTTCGAATCGTGACGCCATCAATCAGCACGTTCTGACAACGATACGGCTGAATGAACTGCGGTCTCAAATAATGACCCTCGCCAAAGATCCGTTCACGAACCGGCACGTCTTTCTCCGCCATCGAAAACAATTCCGTTCGATCGGAACGCTGCCGGCTCATGCCTTTCCACGGCCACCAGTGTTCGTTGTCACTCTGTCCATCGAGCGTGCCTTTGCCCGTAATCGCGATGTTCTGTTGCTCGAAGGCGTAGATGAACGGCGAGTAATTGAACAGTTCGACACCTTCCCAACGTGAGAAGACAACCGGCAAATAGCCTTTCGGACTCTGGCTGAACTTGATCGTTGCGCCTTCAGAGACTTCGAGATTGACGTTGCTCTTCAGGTGAATGGCGCCGGTGAGATACGCGCCGGCTGGAACGACAACTCGGCCACCACCGGCTCTCGAACATTGATCGATCACGCGACGGAAAGCAGCAGTGCAATCCGTTTGACCGTCAGCTTTAGCTTTGACATAGAACGTGCGCTTTGGAAAACGAGGCGGCTTGATGCGTTCGAGAATCGAAGGCATCACCGTTTCCCATGGATTCTCGGCAGCAGAAATCAGTCGCGGCGCGAGCGCCAATCCCGCAGAGCTGAGCAACAGTCTCCTGATAAAATCGCGCCGATCTGTTCTCACCGTTTTCTCCAGCCGGGATAATCCTGCTTCAACAGTTTTGCCGGCTCTTCGACGTACCAGTTGTAACCCGTGCGTCGCTCGTGTTCGATTTCAGCAAGACTGTATTTCACCACGCCATCACGCCCAACGAAGATCGGTCGATTGCTTCCAATCTCGTAAAAGCGTGCCCAAATCGAACCACCCTCTGGATCTTTCACTACTACACGATCGTCATTCTTTTCAACCCATTTGATGCCTTTCAACTGCGCCTGCTCGAACCACGCCACCGCAGCCTCAATCGCTTCTACAACCGCCGGCGACGGATCCTTGATCGACATCAGGAAACGCACAATCCCGACGCTCTCGCCGCCACTCAACGAAATCACCTCAAACGTTCGTGCGGCCGCCGGCGCGAGTGTGACTTCATCGTGTTGCGCACACCAGACAGTGCGCCGCCCATTCACCACGACCTGCGTCTTCAAAATGCATTCGATTCCTTTTTCCACCGCACGCATGGCTGACGCGCGGCGTGCTTCATCGACAAAAGCATAAGCCGACTTCGCCGCCGCGACATCACGTAACAGCTTCATGACTCCGATCATCGCGTCGTCGTTGAAAGTAATGTGCTTGTGGTAACCACTCAACTGCGGATAGAACTGCGGCCACCCACCATTTGAATACTGCGCCTTCAATAAGTAATCCACGCCGCGCAAAAACGATTCGCGATGTCTCTCCTGTTTTTGCGCCGTGTAGACGCGCGCCAGAAACGACAACTGCGTGTAAGTGGCGCCGTTGTCGATAGTGGAGTCGGTGTTTTTATTCTGGCGGAGCAGGGCAGCGCGATCATTGTCGTCGAGCGGCCTGGCCATATCAATATTCTTGGGCCAACCACCAGACTCACGTTGATAAAGAAGGACGTTGTCGGCGATGCGAAGTGCTTCAGCGCTCTCGGGCGACGAAGTGTCTTGACCAACAGCCACAAAAAGGCACAAAAAGCACAAAATAATTGCCGAAAGAATTAACCGCATTTCTATGTGCTTTTTGTGCCTCTTCGTGGCTAAAAGACGAACTTCGCGCCAAACTGAATGTCGCGCGGGTTGTTGCGTTGCGTCGTCACCAGACCGAACGATGAATTTGGCGCCGCGGTAGTCCCCGGATTCAGGCCCATGCCCGCGCCGAAATACGGATGATTGAACGCATTCAATGCCTCGGCGCGAAGCTGGAGCCGGCGTCCCTCGCCCACACGGAAGTTCTTCGTGAGACCCAGGTTTGCCACTGAGTACGGCTGGTTGCGCAAGCTCTCGATCGTCGTCGGCACGTTGCGTATGCCAAACGCAGTCAGCGTCACGAGACCAGGCGCTTGAATTGCCGATCGATCGATACCAAACTTCCCGCCCTGGCCATCTCCATCACCGAGACGACTCACGATCGTCGAAACATCGCCGGGGAAGTAGAGATTGTTACCAGTCAGCAAGAACGGCTCGCCACTCTGCCATTCGTAAGTGCCGTTCAACTGCCAGCCGCCGATGAACGCATCAAGCACGCGATTCATGTTGTTGCCGAGCCGTCTTCCACGTCCGATCGGCAGCTCAAACACGCCCGCGAACGTAAAGCGATGCGGTCGATCGAATGGAGAGATGCGATCCTCCAATTCGGTGTCACTCGGATTCAGGTAACCGATCTTCTCACGAAGATTCGAATACGTGTAAGTCGCAGTCAACGTCACGTCAGTCGCGAAGCGCTTGTCGATCTGCAATTGCAGCGAGTTGTAACGATTGGTCCCGTTGTACTCCTGGGTCCAAAGATTAGTGAACTGTGGAAACGGAAGCAGCGACTGTCCACGCGTAATGTTCTGCGCCGTATTGAAAGCACTGCCACCCGGAACGAGATTTCTGAACGGGTTGGGAATGTTCGCCGTAAGGAAAGTGTTCGCCGCCGCATCGGTGGTCGGGTTGTCGCCGAGAAACTGTCGCGGCACGAAATTCAGATTCCTGCTGACGGCGAGATCGTAGCCATTCGCGCGGATGAAGTTTGCCTCGACAACGATCTGGCCCGGCAGCTCGCGTTGAATACCAAACACGAAGCGAGCAAACTTCGCGTTCTTTCGCTGCAAACCGATGATCGGCGCCGTATCGCTGGCGACGTCCGCGCCGATTCCCGTCAACAATCCCAAACTCGATCCGAATGAAGGTTGAAGTCCACTCAATCCGCTCGGGAACGGATTCGTCAACGTCGCGACAAACGTCAGACCATTGTTGTTTGACGGAACGAATGGCGTCGTGCCCGCGAAGCCGATCTGTTGCGGTGTTTCGATCTGAAAAGGCGCCATGAAAATTCCGAAACCGCCGCGCACGACAGTCTTCGCGTTCAACTGATACGAAGCTCCGATGCGTGGTTGGAAGTTGCTGCGATCGGCCTGCCAAACATTCCGGTCGTCTTCGTTAGCAAACGTGTAACCGCCAAGCACGTGAAAGTTACTCGGCGCCACAACGAAGTTCGCCGGGTTCGCATTGAAAGCTGTGGTGTATGCGGCGCGTACTTGCGCTTCAATCGGGCTCGGCGTGGTGAGATCGAAGTCGCGAAGAATGCGGTTGTAACGTTCGGTCAAACCCTGCTCGATATCGTAACGAAGACCGAGATTGAGCGTCAGTTTTCGAGAGACGCGCCAGTCGTCCTGGACGAACAGGCCGTGGTAAATCGATTGGACCGAGTAGTTGATCGAATTATCGATCTGGCTGGCGTTTCCTCCCGAGCCCGTGGTCGGAATGCCAAGCAGAAACGCGGCTACATCGCGGCCAAAAACATTTCTCAACGTGCTCGATGAGTTTGAAGCCGGCGCCGTGAACGTGCCGTCAAAGAAGAACTGCCCGCCTTTGTAAGCGTCGGTGCTGAAGTTCTCTCGCAGGATGCGCAGGTCGTAGCCGTATTTCAACGTGTGGTTATCGACAATCTGCGTCATGGTCGGTTGGATCGAGCCCATGTAGAACGGACGTATCCGACCTTCGTTCCAATCGGATCGCGTTGAGCCGAGCGTTGAGCGAATCGGCCGGGTGGCGTCGAGATTACGGATCATGATGCGAGGCAGATATTGATAGCCGCGCATCGCAGCCAGAGAAGCGGACGCGAAACCGAGTGTCGCCGGATCGAAGAGCTCGGCCGGCCTTCGTTCCTGCACAAATCGATTCAGGCTCACGCGAATATCGAAGACCAGGTTTGAGCTGAGCGTGTTGGTGTAGTCGATGTTGCCGCCGTCGTTGGTGCGATACTCGAAGCCGCGCGTGATCGGAAAGTCGTTGACCACGCCGGCCCAATCCTGACGATCTTCCGGATTGAAGCTGTGATAGTACTTGCCGAAGATCGACTGGTTCGCGCTGATGCGATGATCGATACGCGTTAACCACGCGCGATAATTCTGGTGGCGCAGTTGGTTGGAGAAAAAGTTGTTCTGCGTGCCGTTGCCGACGCCTGTGATGTTTGGCAGCGGATAGTATTTGATCAGGTTCGCGGCAACGGGGTTGATGAAGTTCGCCGGAATGATGTTACAGGTCGAGTTGGCCGCCACCGCGCCCGAGGTCGGACAGCCGAAGGACGAGCGCACGACGTTGTTGCCGCTTTGCGTGCCTGAAAACGGATTGAAGATCACGGTGTTTGCTGAAGCGGCGATGTTGTTGCGGTTTACGATGAGGGCAGAGAAGTCGCCGCGTCGCATGGCTTCGGTTGGCACCGTGAAGATCTGTGGTTCGGCGATGTTGTCTTTGAGACGTTCGTACGAGACCAGGAAGAACGTGCGGTCGCGGCCATCGTAGATCTTCGGCAGTGAGAGTGGTCCATTAAAAACGCCACCGAAGCGGTGATAGGTCCTGATGGGTCGCGACTGGTTGCTGGCGTTACCGAAGAAGTTGTTCGCCGTACGACTGCGGTCACGGTTGAAGTACCAACCCGAGCCGTGCAGATCGTTCGTGCCGCTCTTCACCGCGACGTTTACGGTCGCTCCGGCGGAGTAACCTTGCTGTGCGTCGAAGGTGTTTGTCTGCACCTTGAATTCCTGGACCGCATCGGACGGAGGAGAGAAGCCGACGCCGCCGTCGAAGGCGTAGTTCGGTGAACCGTCAAGCGTGATCTGGTTGGCGCCGGTTGCGCCGTTCGATCGAAACGCTGCGAGGTTGCCGTTCGATGTTGGACCAGTAAAGAGTGGATTGCCTGTGTAAGCGATGCCCGGGGCGAGTGTTGCTAACTGGTATGCGGTGCCTTCGGTGAGCGGCAGCTCGCTGATCTGTTTGCCGGTGACGACAGTGCCGGTGTTAACGGTGCCGGTGTCGAGTGTCAGAGACGACGCTACCGTGGTCACCATGGCGGTCACACCAATTTCCAACTGCACGTCGAGCGTTAGCCTGTCCGCGACGCGCACCTGAATGCCGTCGCGCACGGCGGTGTTGAAGTTTTCCTTCGTGACGGTGAGTTGGTACTTGCCGGGCGGCAGCAGCGGAAAGCTGTAGGTACCGTCTTCGCCGGTGTTGGTGGTGGAGACGATGCCGGTTTCAATGTTTTTGATTTCGACTTTGCTGCCGGGAACGACGGCGCCGTTTGGATCGACGATTTTACCGGCGAGAGAGCCTCTAAACTCCTGGGCGGTTGCAGTGAAGGCAGCGAGAAGCAGGAGCAAACCGGCCCAAAAAACTCGTCCATTCGGGTGCGCTGTAGTCATAGTCTATTCTCCATCGGTTGCGACGGCTGAAACTCACGCTCGCCGGCTCGTTTAGATCGATTGGTATGACCAAAAAGTGATTAGACGTGTGTAGGGCGCGTATTCTGCCTCAATAGTTTGTTTTCTGTCAAGACAATTTATACCAATCAAAAATAGAATTATCATGCGGTCAGACCAATTGGGCGACTCTGGAAAGAACAAGTCAGGAAGGGCGGCTTGCCCCCGCTCTAGCGCTTATCGAACTTGCGGGGGCAAGCCGCCCTTCCTGACTTGTTCTTTCCAGAGCCGCCCAAACCCCGCTGGAGTTTTTGTGCGGTTTGTGGTTCTTTGTGGCTATGTATCAGATCAACGAGAAGATAATCACGTTTCTTCCTCCAGAATCGATCGAGTCGCAGGCGAAGTCTCAGCTCGAAAACATCTCGGAAATGCCGTTCGTGTTTCATCACGTGGCGGTGATGCCCGACTGTCACCTCGGCAAGGGCGCGACCGTCGGTTCTGTCATCGCTACCAAAGGCGCAATCATCCCCGCGGCGGTTGGCGTCGACGTGGGTTGCGGGATGGTGGCCGTGCGGACGAAGTTCTTTGCCAACGATCTGCCGGATAGTCTCGACTCCTTGCGAAACGGCATCGAGCGGCGCATTCCACTCGGCGCCGGCGCAGGCAACAAGAGACTCACCGAGACCGCGGCGGAGCGAATCGATGAGCTGAGCGCAGTGGCGACGCAGGACTACGACAAGGTAGACAAGAACTGGCGCAACGCTCTCGGCACGCTCGGCTCCGGTAATCACTTCATTGAGATCTGTCTGGACGAGGACGAACAGGTCTGGGTCGTGCTGCATTCAGGCTCGCGCGGCATCGGCAATCGCCTCGCTACCAAACACATCAAGGTGGCGCAACGTCTGATGGACCAACAGGCAGTCACTTTAAAGGACAGGGATCTCGCGTTCCTGACGGAGAACACGCCGGAGTTTGAGGCTTACATGACCGACCTCCTGTGGGCACAGGATTTCGCGCGGCTCAATCGCGAGGAGATGATGGACCGCGTACTGAAGGAGCTATCGTTTGTGTTCTTCGGCGAAGACGGGCATCAACCGGAAATCGAGCTCGAGCGCATCAACTGTCATCACAACTTCACACAGCAGGAAGAGCACTTTGGCAGCACGGTTTGGATCACACGCAAGGGCGCGATCCAGATGAAGCAAAATCAAAAGGGCATCATTCCCGGATCGATGGGGACGAGGAGTTACATCGTTTCAGGCTTGGAGAATCCGTTTTCGTTCAACTCCGCGCCGCACGGCGCCGGGCGACGCTTTTCACGCGGCGAAGCGAAGCGCAGGTTCACGTTGGATGATTTGAAGCGAGCGATGGGCGACATTTCTTTCCGGCATTCGAAGTCGCTGATCGATGAGATTCCCCAGGCTTACAAAGACATCGATGAGGTGATGGAGAACAGCAAAGAACTGGTCCGGGTGGACCATGTTTTACGACAAGTCGTAAACGTTAAAGGCGATTAATTTTTTAGCCACCGATGACACGGATGACACAGATTAAGAGTTTATCCGTGTCATCCGTGTTTATCTGTGGCTACTTACCCTTCACCATCACGTTGCCGCCGCCGAGCGGAAGCAGCGCGGTGTTGGTGCCGACGCGTCGCCAGATTAGGCCGTTGTTGTCGAGGATCGTGATCGCGTAGGCGTCACCCTGGCGCGGCGTTAGCAGGTCGCCGTCGCGCGCGTCCACGGTGAACGTGAAGTTGCCGAACGATTGCACGACCGCCCCAGTCGCCGGATCGATCTTCTGAACCACACACTTGCCTCCGAACGACGAACGATTCAACGTGCTCGTCCCAGGCTCAGTGGAGAAGTTCAGGAATCCACCCTGCCAACTGGTGTTCTTCACGACGTAGGTGAAACCATCCGTGCCGCGGAATACGAAGATGGAGTTACCCTTCGGGCTTCCTTTATCGCCGCGGACGGTGAACCCGAAATTGGCCTTACCGTTGGCACTGCCGCTGTCAGGTACCCAGCCACCACCAGTTGTCTGCTGATCGTTAGAACCGATCGCTACGTTGAGCGTTCCGACACCGACAGGGTTTGCGGTCCAGAAACCGTTGGTCGCGTCGATCTTGACCTTCACGACGTACGTATCCGCCGCCACACCGGGTAGCAAGGTGAACGCATCACCGTTACTGTCAACAGGCACGTTCGCGACCGTGATATCAGGCGTGTTGCTCAGGTTGTTTGACTTGAAGAGCTCAAACGTCACGCGCGCGAGCGTGATATTACCTGGCGCACCGTCCGGATCCTGCGTGAGATGTGCTGCGAGACGTACAGTAGCGGTGGTGATCGTTGGACCAGCAGTCACAACGCCCATGTCGCCGGTGTACGAGGTCTCCGCAGTTTCCTTGTTGACAGTGATCGTGACCGTCGCATTCGTCGTGGCGTTGTGCGGGTCAACCACCTGTAGATTGATCGGATAAACGCCCGCCACCACCGACGGATTACCGGAGATCGTCAACGAGCCGGCGCCGTTTGGCGTGACCGTCAACCCCGCCGGTATCGACGAGAGCACTGACAAGTTCAAATCAGCGGTTGCGTCATCCACGTCCGAGACAGACACCGTCACCGGCGTGATCGGGTCGCTGTACTGGACCGCCTGCGACAGCAGGTTGATCGTAAACACCGGCGCATCGTTGATGGGGTTGACGGTGACGTTAACAGTTGCTGTTCCCGTGCCGCCGTGTCCGTCGTTGATGGTATAGGTGAACGAATCACTGCCGAAGAAGTCCTGCGCGGGTGCGTAGTGAACGGTCTTGTCCGGATTGACTGAGACTGTTCCGTGTGCGCCCTGCGTGACCGCGCTGACACTTACTGTGTCGCCGTCAGGATCTGAATCGTTGGCGAGCACATTGATATCAACTGGCGTGTCTTCGTCTGTGGTTGCGGTGTCGTTGTTGGCAATCGGCCCCGCATCCTGGGTGATCGTTACGTTGCGACCGGCAACGGTGAGCGTTCCCACACGTGCCGTGCCGGTTGTGTTCGGCGCGACCGTGAAGCTCACGGTTCCGTTTCCACTGCCACTCGCTCCGGAATCGATCGTGATAAATGCACTGTTGCTCACCGCGTTCCAATCGCACGGGGCGGTGGCGGATAAGTTCTTCGTCACCGTTACGCTGCCCGTGTTGCCCGGCGAGAAGAAAGCCTGGTTCAGCGGCGATACTGTTGCACACGACGTCGGAATAGTGACCTTGAAAACGCCACGGCCGTGCGTAAAGGCAAACAGTGTAGTCACGCCGTTATTATTCACCGCCGAGAGCGACTCGACGACTGTATTCGAGAAGCCCGTCGTTTCACGCGCCCAGTTTTGTCCGCCGTCAAGTGAGACGAACACGCCGAGGTCCGTGCCGACGTAGATGCGTTGATTATCGTTTGGATCGATGACGACGCTGTGCGCCGGAATGTCAGGAATGGCGTTAACGTTTCCGGGCGTTTGCGTTCCATCAGCTAAGGTCCAATTGGCGCCTCCATCAGAACTCTTGAACACGTGACCGGCACTGGTGCCTTGCGCGTTCGGTGTGCCGTTGAAGTTTGAGATGGTGGCCCAAACGTTCGACGGGTTTGTCGGGTCGTATTCAACCCACGAGATCGTGCCGTTGCCGTTACCGCGCGGCGTGAAGGACTGCAACCAGACCGTATTCAAAACGCTCGCTGCGTTGGCAGTTAGTCCCACGGTCGTGCGACGAAGCTGTCCTGAGGCGGCGCCGTTTATGACTACGTTGGAGTTGGCCGGCGAGATCGCGATGGCGGTGATTGAGCCGCCGGTCTGTTGCGCGTTACTGGTTCTGGTCCAGTTCGTGGCGTTGTTGTCGGTGCGCCACATAAAACGTCCACCAATCCATAAACGGGTTGGTGTTATCGGATCCATTCTGAAAACGGTGATGAACGGGAACACATCGCCGGCGATTCCATTGGTGACCTGGGCAGAACTTGCGCCACCGTTCGTCGAGCGGCGTATTGTAAGCCCCGTCGTCTCGAAGAAAATCGTGTTGGTGTTCGCGGGATTTACTGCGACGTAGCCGCCGTCACCGCCGTTGATGCGGGCCCATGCGTTTGGACCAGCGACGTCGGTGCCGCGGTTGGTGCCGTTGTCCTGGGCGCCGCCGAAGTATGTTTGTCCGTTCGGGTATGGCAGGCCGTGATAGAACTGCGTCACAGCGTAGCCGTTGTTCAATGGATTCCAAATCACAGGCGCGGGAACAGTGAAGGGCGCGCCCGGTGCGAATGCAACACCGCAGATCGGACTCGCGGGCGTAATCGTGCCGCCGCCAGGCGTGGCGCCGTTTGCGTAGCCCACGTTGCCTGTCGTCGCGTTATCGCTCTTGAAGAGGCCGCCGTCGTTGCCGGCAAAGATCGTTTGGTTAGTAGTACCGTTGTAATTCGGATGGAAAGCGATGATGTGATTGTCTGCGTGAGCGAATTGGGGATGACCGTTGTTTGGTGGAGTGCCATTGTCCTGGAACCACCAATACGAGGCAACGCCCCAGTTAGTACCGCCATTGTCTGAGCGGAACAGATCGACACCGCCGATCCACACCTTCTCGGGATCCATCGGATCCACGGCAATCACGTTGTCGTACCAGCCCTGATTGAACATTTGACTGGTGCCGATTCCGCACTGCGTCAACGCGCCGTTCACCGGGTTACTGAGAAGTAGTGTGTCCTGCAAATTCGCACTGTTGCTGCGCACCCGTGCGGTCCACGAACCGGCATCGCCCGAAGCGTTGGACCTGAAGACGCCGAGCAGTGCATCAGTGTATGAAAGCGTGGGGAAGCTTGGATTTGTTCCCGCTCCGCACGTGATACACGTTGCGAGCGCGTAAACGACGTTTTGATTTGACGGCGCAATGGCGAGTGAAGTGCGGCCCTGATTGACTTCGGAGAAAACGTCTTCCCATGCTCCAGCGCCACCGGCGTCGATATTGCGGAAGATGTGCGACCGCGCGAACGTACCGACCGCTGCGAAGATGTAGTCCGTAGACTGATCGGTGCGCATGACGAGGTCCATAGCGCCGTTCGCGCCATTGGGCACGTTAGAGACGAGGACCAGGGTCCAGTTTGATCCGCCATCGAGACTGCGGAACACGCCGGAGCGGGTCGCAGCGTAAACGTGTTGGCCGTTCGACGGGCTGACGACGATGTCGTTCACGAAAAAGAAGTCGGCACTCGACGCCGTGGCGGACAAGCGCGTCCAGTGGGCGCCGGCGTCCGTCGACTTGAAGATGCCTGCGCCGCGAACACCGTCGGCGTTGAAGTAACCCTCGCCGGTGCCGGCGTAGATAGTGTTTGAATTTGACGGATCAAACGCCAGGCACGTGACGGCGATGTTAGCGAGAAAGTCGTTCAGCGGAAGCCATGAATTACCGCCATTGGTTGTTTTCCAGATGCCGCCGGCAACTGCCGCTGCATACATCACGTCAGGATTGACCGGATCGATCAGCAGCGCGCGTGTGCGACCGCCGACGTTGCCCGGACCGAGTGATTGCCAGGTGCCGAGTGCGCCGCTTGTCGATGCGCTGCCATCACCGGCGCCGCCGCCGCCCGTGCCGTTGGGAAACTCTCCATCCTCGCCAATCACTTCTTCAACGTCGCCGTCGGCCTCAGCCTGTGCGGGCAGGTTCTTGTTGCGCGCGGTCGAGAAACGCTTCATGCGTTTGATCTTCTCTTTGGCCTGGAAATAGCGCTCGACGGGTAATTGCTTCTCACCCTTTGGCAATCGCTTTTGCAAATACCACTCGATTGCCTCACGTGGCTGGTCGAAGCGTTCGACGTCGCTGTCCGGCTCGTCGCCTTTAAATAAGGTGGCGAGACGCGGATTGCGTTTGATGAGTTCACGTCGTTTAGCGAGTTCTCTGCGTGACTCACGCTTTTCGCGAGCTTCCTTGCGCTCGACGCGAGATTTTTGTGGTCGTGTGTGATTCCTGTCGCGGCCGAGGGAGGCAGCGCCATTCAGAAAAAAAGTACAGATCAGGGTTAGGGTAAGCAGGCCGCGCATAGGTTAGATGTTCCTTTCGTGAAGCGCCGACAGTTATGTCGAGAAGCGTCGACAGTTTAGTGTATGGCCCATCTCCTACTTCGGCTCGTAACAGAAGGAATGGAGAAAAACTTGCAGTTTTAAAACCTCAAGTGAGGTGTAGGGCAGAGCGCATTATAAGCCAGGCGCGAGGAAGTTTGCCACACAAAACAATAAAAACCCCGAGCGCGTCCGTAAATCATTTGTGTTTAGAGATTTATGGACATCGGTTGTTGACAAGCCTTTGGTCCAATAGTAGATTCAACGCCGTCGAAACGTTCCTTGCGACCAGTCAATTAACCTCGTCCGTCAGTTATCCTCGATTTTGATGATGAGAGGAACGATGAACTTTACCTCAAGAAAACAATTCGTGGGCTTAGGCCTCGTTCTTGTCGCTGCTCTCGTTGTCTTTCTGGTCAATAAACGCTCAAGAGTCAATGCATATCAGGGAGCAGTGGCGCCTGGCTCGCTGGAAGCTTTGGCTCAGGACTGCGCTGCGAACGGGATCCAGAGTATTGACACCAACACGATGCTCTGGGAATACGAGCATATTGGCGGGATCGATGACGCCCTTTCCAAATACACTGTCATCGTTGCTCATCCTGTCAGTAGCACTAGTTACGTCTGGAGCTCTGAGCTTCAAATAGTAGGTACCTGGTACAAATTTGCTGTCACAGAAACTCTTTCACAACGACCCCACATCGCCTGTGACACATGTGATACGGACCCGCCTGCAAGCTTGTTACCTCTGAGCGCCGGGCAACTTCTTATCCCCAAATACGGTGGCTCAGTAATGATTAACGGAGTCACAATCAATAGCATCGATCACAATTTTCCAGCATATCAAACGTCACAGAACTATTTGATCTTCCTGAATGTCGATTCCACAAAAGGAGTTGGGAGTGTTGATGGAGGAGGAGTCGCCGTATTTGCTGTTGGCGCAAACGGCACACTGACACCCGTTATCTCTATAAGCAGCGCACTCGCTGAAGATATTTCGCTGCGTTACGGTAACTCGCTAATAGCTCTTCGTGCTGCGTTAGGTGGCTCAGCCCCGACTCCTACACCCACACCGCCCCGACCCGTACGTCCTGCTCCGCTTCAAGCGCCTTGATAGTAAGTGTCTTTACGCAGTTCGTTAGTGGCTAACAGAACTAAAGTGAAATGAACGAACGATCGTCCTCATACCTCATCAAAAGTTTTATCGTTCTTGCGATACTCATCGGCGCGAGTGTTCCATTCTTTGCAGACTGTCCTGAATGCGCGAAAAATATTGGTGTGATGCCTGGTAGTGGTCCCGCACCTGATGGTTCCGGCCGACGGAAGATTACGGTACTGCTCTATAACCCATTAGGACCAACGAATGCTGCCGTTTGGAACGCTGTGAACGGATGCAGTGGCTGCACTACTCCTGGCGCTATTGACCAGTGGAACAACACTACTGACGCTAACGGCAATAAGACAGGATACTTTCTGCAAAATAATCAAAATCTCACGCCTGCTAATGCCGACATCGTGATCGTTGTGGTTGCCGCAAATGCGCTAAAGCCCGGGACTGATGCTGGCAGCGGTAATCAGACGGACGCTACTGGAAAACCGATCCCGGGTAAGAGAGTTATAGCATTACACCCTAAAGTGCTTAATTATCCACCAGAAAGGCTGGCAGCACTCTTAGCGCATGAAATTGCCCACCAACTTGGCTTGGCAGACGACTACAGCACAAAAGGATGTGTGACCATTGTTAAGCAAGTGACTTCCTCGGATCATCCTCGAGTCCAGGCAGGCGATGTCGCGATCGTCAACAAACACCTGAATAACCGCGAGACGTGCACGAGTAATCAACAACCACCCATGCCAAACGGAGGAACTCCAACTCCAACCCCAACCGCAACGCCAACTCCGGCCGAATGTCCGGACAACGATCATGATGGTATCTGCGACGCTCAGGATTGCAACGACAGTAATCCCTGGGCATCGTTTGATATGGACGGTGATAATTTCTGTCAAGACGTTGATTGCAATGATGCCAATCCAATGGTCTATCCTGGCGCGCCGTTGGATCCTGAGACTGGAGGTGGTGAAGACCGGAATTGCAACGGACAGGACGACTACAATGAGCAAGGATTGGGACTCTGCGGCTGGTTGGCTGAACAGCGGTGTCGCGCAGGCGGCAAAGATTGGGATCAGAGTCACTGTACGTGCACGTTTTTCTCCGATCCATCGCCGATTCTTGTCGACACACTTGGAAATGGCTTTCAGCTCACGACTAAAACGGAAGGTGTACTCTTCGACCTTAACAACGATGGCGTGAAGGAATCTCTTTCCTGGACGTCTTCAAATTCTGATGATTCATGGTTGACCCTGGACCGCAATGGCAACGGAACTATTGATGATGGTTCTGAGTTATTCGGAAACTTCACACCGCAACCGGCGCCCCCCGCAGGCGCGGAAAGGAATGGCTTTCTCGCATTGGCAGAGTATGACAGGCCTGCTAATGGTAGAAACGGCGACGGAGTGATAAGCCGGCACGATTCGATCTTTTCTTTCTTACGATTGTGGCAGGACTTAAACCACAACGGAGTCTCCGAACCATTGGAATTATTCGGATTGAATGCTGCCGGATTAACGACAATTGATCTTGATTACAAAGCCAGCAGTAAAAAGGACTCACACGGCAATGAGTTTCGCTATCGTGCTAAGGTCACAGATTCCCATGGCGCTCAATTGGGACGATGGGCTTGGGATGTTTTCTTGATGGCCGCCTAAACGAGTTGTTGAGATCTGTACGCTGAGTCGTCTAATCAGTCCTCGATCGCGCCCAATTGCAGTATCTATGAGTGAGCCTCGCGTTTTCTGGAATCGTCGGGCCGCCGGTCCAGTATTGCTTGATGTGGTCAACAGCAGCGTCGTCGACATTTTGAATGCGTTGGCTACAAATCGCGCACGTTGCGTTTGCGTCAAACAGTTCCTGCTTGAGAGACATTGAAAAGCACCGCGGCTCTTTTTGTGCGATGCCGATAATGTCCTGGAGTGCTAGTCGCCATCTTTCCAGCACAGTGGGATCCGAAGCTTGGAATTCACGTGACTTGAAGT
>JADMIO010803642.1_pt1 | contig 54967 bp, 47 predicted proteins | sample 8958161 | NCBI WGS metagenome assembly JADMIO01 (sample SAMN16585339, study PRJNA669376) | soil metagenome | isolation source: Crop rotation soil | place: USA: Cullars Rotation, Alabama | collected 2011
CCGCGACAACTTGTCCACGTGGAATTCTAAGCTTAGGATCCCAATGTGCTGGAAAGTGGCTGCGCGCGCTGTTCTTCCTCGGACCGATCATCGCGTTCGTCGTCACCAAGCGTGTGGCCCTGGCCCTGCAGCGCAAGGACCGCGAAATCGCGCTCCACGGCCGCGAGACCGGACGCATCGTCCGCCTCCCGCACGGTGAGTTCATCGAGGTGCACGCCCCGCTGGACGAGTACAAGCGCTACAAGCTGGTCGGCTTTGAGTCGCCCGCACCGCTTCCCGCACAGCCGAACGAGCACGGCGTGGTTACCCGCAAGGAAAACCGCCGCGCCAAGCTGTCCCGCTGGTTCTTCGAGGACAGGGTCGCCCCGGCAACGCCTGCCGAACTGGAAGCCGGCCACGGCCACCACGAAGCCGTTGAAGCCGGCGAGGGACAGAAGACCCTGAGCCACTAAAGCCAGGCCACCAGAGTCTTCACCCAAGCTGTACACAGAGAAGGCCCGGTCCACCAGGACCGGGCCTTCTCTGTGCTTAAGAAGAACGTGTTCCGAATGGTCCTCCCCCGAAGGGAAAGGCAGCCAGGCTACTGCTGCCGGTAACCCGATGCGTAATTGCGGGTTGGCCGGACACCGGGCCGCTGCAGGGGCACCCACAGCTTGTACCGGTCTGCACGGTAGTAGGACACGGAGTAGTCCACCATCGCCCGGGCCACGAATGCGTGCCGCTGGATCTTCAGCAGCGGCGCACCGTTCTCGACGTTGAGCAGCCTGGCAATGGAGGGCGAGGCAGCCGTGGCTTCGATCATGTCCTCGCCCCATTCCATGACCAGGCCGAACTGTTCGCTGAGGACGTTGTAGAGCGAGGTGGGCGGCTCGCCGTCGAGCAGCCCCGGAACGCGGTGGGCGGGGATGAAGTTCTCGTCCACGCTCATTGGCTCGTTATCGGCCAGCAGAAGACGCCGGAAACGCACCAGGGGCGTTCCCTCCTCCAGCTGGAGTTCGCGGGCCAGGAAGGCACTGGCGGCGATCTGCTCGAAGCTCAGCACCTTCGCAGCAGGCACCATGCCGCGGCGCTGCATCTCCTCGCTGTAGGAGGTCAGCTTGACCTGCAGGTCAAGCTTTGGTTTTCGGACGAAAGTACCCAGGCCGACCACCCGTTCGATAACCTCCTCCCCCACTAGGGCGTCGATGGCCTGGCGGACGGTCATCCGGGCCAGGCCAAACCGTTCGGCCAGGTCCCGTTCGGAGGGCAGCGCCGAGCCCGGCGGGCATGACGTCGCGATGTAGGTCCTGAGGATCTCACGGAGCTGGACGTAAATCGGCGTCCCGCTGGTTCTGTCGATTTCACCGGCAATGCCGGCCACGCTAGCAGCCATGGCGGCCGCCCCTGTATTGCATTCTCACAATTCAAGGGTAAGCCAACACGGACACAGGTCTAGACCAGGGCCGGCACCGGCAGATCCACTGCATGGGGGCCGATATTCTTAAAGGCGAACAATTTAGATAGACGACGGCGGCCTCCCCCCAAATGTGCCATCCCGTCCAAGACGAAGGAGTCCAGTTGCCCGTTCGTAAGGCAATAGTTTCTGCGGCCATCGGCCTGCACGCCAGACCGGCAGCGGTGTTCGTCCGCGCGGTCACGGAGACAGGCTTGCCGGTGACCATCCGCAAGGACGGCATTGACGCCGTAGACGCCCGCTCCCTGCTCGAGGTCATGACTGCCGACTTCAACTACGGCTGCGAGGTGGAGCTGGCAGTCAAGGAATCAGCCCTCCCTGCGGGCAGGAGCCTTGGCGAGGCCGAGGCGGCACTCTCGGGTCTGGTGGACCTGTTGGCGTCGCAGAAGGCCAGCTAACGCCGGCCGAAACAGCGAATCAGTTGAACGCAGAACGACGGCGGGCCCCACCGAAAAGGAGGGGCCCGCCGTCGTTCTTGGTACTGCGCCGCTTAGTGTGCGTGGTCTCCGCGGCTGTACTCGTAGACCCAGCCCACGAGGGCCACCAGCGCCATGCCGCCGGCGATGAAGACGATCCAGAAGCCAACTGCCAGGCCGAGGAACCCTGCTGCGCAGGAGAGACCCAGCACCAGCGGCCACCAGCTCCAGGGGCTGAAGTGCCCCTGCTCGCCGGCGCCTTCGTGGATTTCGGCGTCCGCACGGTCCTCGGGACGCATTCCCACGCGCTTGCCGGTGAAGCCCAGGTAGGCACCGATCATTCCTGCGAGGCCACCCACCAGGAGAATGCCCAGGGTGCCGACCCACTCAGACCAGTTGGTGAGGAAGCCGTAGATGATGGAAACCGGAACGAAGAAGAAGACTCCTGCTCCAAAAATCCATGACTCGATTCTCATTGCGCGGTGTCCTTCTGATCGGCGTTGCCCAGCACGCTTGCTGCAGGTGCCGGCGATTCAACGGTGTGTGACTGGGAGAGCTCAGGGTGGTGCAGGTCCAGTGCCGGACGCTCCGAGCGGATGCGCGGCAGGGACGTAAAGTTGTGACGCGGCGGCGGGCAGGACGTGGCCCACTCCAGCGAGGCACCGAAGCCCCACGGATCGTCAACCTGAACCTTCTCGGCGCTGCGTGCGGTGATGTACACGTTCCAGAAGAACGGAATCAGGGACGCACCCAGGACGAACGAGGAAATCGTGGAGAACTGGTTCATCCAGGTGAAGCCATCCTCCGGCAGGTAGTCGGCGTAGCGGCGGGGCATGCCCTCCACGCCGAGCCAGTGCTGGATCAGGAACGTGCCGTGGAATCCAAGGAACAGGAGCCAGAAGTGGATCTTGCCGAGGCGTTCGTTGAGCATCTTGCCCGTCCACTTGGGCCACCAGAAGTAGAAGCCGGCGAACATCGCGAACACCACGGTGCCGAACACCACGTAGTGGAAGTGGGCCACCACGAAGTAGGAGTCGGAGACGTGGAAGTCCAGCGGCGGGGAGGCCAGGATGATGCCGGTCAGGCCGCCGAAGAGGAATGTGATGAGGAAGCCGATGCTCCACAGCATGGGGGTCTCGAAGGTGATGGAACCGCGCCACATGGTACCGATCCAGTTGAAGAACTTCACACCGGTCGGGACCGCGATGAGCATGGTCATGAAGGAGAAGAACGGCAGCAGCACGGACCCGGTGACGTACATGTGGTGCGCCCACACGGTCACGGACAGGGCAGCGATCGCGATGGTGGCGTAGACGAGGCCCTTGTAGCCGAAGATCGGCTTACGGCTGAAGACCGGGAAGATCTCGGACACGATACCGAAGAACGGCAGGGCGATGATGTACACCTCGGGGTGGCCGAAGAACCAGAACAGGTGCTGCCACAGGACGGCGCCGCCGTTCTCCGGGTCGAAGATGTGGGCGCCGAAACGGCGGTCCGCACCGAGGGCGAAGAGTGCAGCTGCCAGCGGCGGGAACGCCATCAGGACCAGGATGGCCGTCACCAGGGTGTTCCAGGTGAAGATAGGCATGCGCCACATGGTCATGCCGGGGGCACGCATGCAGATGATCGTGGTGATGAAGTTGACCGCACCGAGGATTGTGCCAAAGCCGGACAATGCCAGGCCGAAGACCCACAGGTCACCGCCGACGCCTGGGCTGAAGGTGGTGTTGGAGAGCGGTGCGTAGGCGAACCAGCCGAAGGAGGCAGCACCCTGCGGGGTGATGAAGCCGGAGACGGCGATGGTGGAGCCGAACAGGAAGAACCAGAAGGCCAGCGCGTTCAGTCGCGGGAACGCGACATCGGGTGCACCGATTTGGAGCGGCATGATCACGTTCGCAAAGCCGGCAAAGAGCGGGGTGGCGAACATCAGCAGCATGACGGTGCCGTGCATGGTGAACAGCTGGTTGTACTGTTCCTTGGTCTGCAGGATCTGCATACCCGGTTCGAAGAGCTCGGCACGGATGAGCAGAGCCATCACGCCGCCGAAGCAGAAGAACACGAAGGACGCGATCAGGTACATGTACCCGATGGTCTTGTGGTCCGTGGAGGTGATCCAGTTGACGACGATGCGCCCCTTGGATTTGGGAACTACGGGAGCCTCAAGGATCCCGGGGGTCTGGGTGTAAGTAGCCACTTCGCTTCCCTTACTTCGTTGCGTTCAGGTTCGGGTTGCGGTCGTACTCGTCACCAAGCAGGCCCGTGTTGCCGTCCTGGCGAAGCTGGTTCATGTGAGCCTGGAATTCAGACTCGGAAACAACCTTGACGCGGAACAGCATTTCGGAGTGGTACTCACCGCAGAGCTCGGCGCACTTGCCGTCGTAGGTGCCCTCTTTGGTGGGGGTGAACCGGATGTAGTTGGTCTTGCCGGGGATCATGTCCCTCTTCTGCAGGAACGCAGGAACCCAGAAGGAGTGGATCACGTCGCGCGAGTTCAGCTCCAGGTCAACGGACTTGTTGACGGGCAGGTACAGGGTGGGCAGCTTGTCCTTGTTGATGGCTTCACCCGTCAGGTGCGCCTGGACGCCTGCCTCGTGCAGGTCTTCGGTGATGACCTGGCCCTTTTTGTAGTTGAAGTCCCATGCCCACTGCTTGCCGCGGACGTCCACTACGACGTCGGCCGGCTGCGAGCGGTCATCGATCGCCTGCTGGTCGCGGTCGGTGAAGTAGAAGAACACCAGGACCATGAACAGCGGGATCGTCAGGTAGAAGACCTCGAGGGGCAGGTTGAAGCTGGTCTGCCGCGGGAATCCCACGGTGCCCTTGCGGCGGCGGTAGGCCACGAGGCACCAGACGATCAGGCCCCAAGTGATGATGCCCACCACGAGGGCGGCAATCCATGAGTTGACCCAGAGGTCCATGATGCGGTCAGTGTGATTGGTGGTGCCACGCTCGGTGGGCAGCCACCCCTTCTCTACCTCTGGCGAACATCCAGTCAAAACCAACGCGCCGGCAGTTGCCAAGCCAGTGATCAAAGTGATCGTTTTGCGTCGGCTGCCGGTTCGGTTCTGCGAACTCACAGACGGCCCTTCCTACTTGTTGCTGTTGCCAGGGCGGCAAAAAGCTTCCCGGGCACACTAAAAGTTTTACTACTCGGTGTAGAGCTTACCGCTCCCCGCAGGTTTTCGCCCACATGTCCCCACCGTGTGGCGGCGCCGGTTTTCACCGGCGCCGCCAAGAGGTTCAGGATGGGCTTACTTACCCTTTAGTGGAACGAGTCACCGCAGGCGCATGAGCCGCCCGCATTCGGGTTGTCGATGGTGAAGCCCTGCTTGGAGATGGTGTCTTCAAAGTCGATGCTGGCACCGCTGAGATACGGCACGCTCATCTTGTCGACGACGACCTCGACACCGTCGTAGTCGCGTACCGCGTCACCTTCAAGGAGGCGCTCGTCGAAGTACAGCTGGTAAATGAGGCCGGAGCAGCCGCCCGGCTGCACAGCTACGCGGAGGCGAAGATCGGTCCGGCCTTCCTGCTCCAGGAGGCTGCGGACCTTGCCTGCGGCAACGTCCGTCAGCTGAACCTCGTGGCTCGCCAGTTCCTCACTGGCCGTGCCGGTGGGTTCGGTGCTGTTTTCATTGGTCGTAGTGCTCATTGGCCTACCTTACTAACGACGGTTATGGCTGCCCCGCTTGCACGGTGCCTGCCCCTACGGAAACGGTACGGGCTATAGCTACATGCTACGTCGATCCGGCGCGGAGCTCTAACTTAGTCGTAACCCTCCAAGGCCCCCCGTTGTTCCCTGCGTGGGCCGCTAGCGGAGACCCTCTGAGTTCAGCCGTGCCAGCAGCAGCGCCTCGGCAACCACCGCGTTGCGGAAGTCCCCAAGGTGCAGCGACTCATTGGCGGAGTGTGCCCGCGAATCGGGGTCCTCCACGCCCGTCACGAGGATCTGGACCTGTGGGTACAGCTCGGCGAGGTCACTGATGAACGGAATCGAACCGCCAATCCCCATTTCCACTGCCGGTACGCCCCAGGCCTCGCCGAGCGCCCACATGGCCAGGCCCGCAGCTGCGGAACCCGTATCCGTCTGGAAGGCGTTGCCGCTCTCCCCCGGCGTGAAGGTCACCCTTGCGCCGAACGGCGCGTGGGTTTCGACGTGCCGGCGCACGGCCTCCATGGCCTCCGCCGGGTCCTGCCCGGGGGCCAGCCGAAGGCTGAACTTGGCCCGCGCGCGGGGCAGCAGGGTGTTGGAGGCCACGCTGACGGCCGGTGCGTCAATGCCGATGATGGACAGGGCGGGCTTGGTCCACAGGCGCGAGGCGATGGTTCCCGTGCCTGCCAGCTGAACGCCGTCGAGCACTGAAGCGTCTGCCCGGTACTCTGCCTCGGTGAGATCCACGGTGGCCTCGTCCCGGCCCACGAGGCCCGCAACGGCCACGCTGCCGTCGTCATCGTGCAGTGTGGCGATCAGGCGCGAGAGCAGGGTGGGCGCATCGAGCACCGGCCCGCCGAACATTCCCGAATGCACGGCGTGGTCAAGGACCTGCACCTCGATGGTTCCGTCGACGAGTCCGCGCAGGCTCGTGGTCAGCGCCGGCACGCCCACCTTCCAGTTGCTGGAATCGGCCACGACGATGACGTCGGCGCGGAGCAGCTCACGGTGGGTTTCAAGGAAGGTCCTGAAGGTCGGAGAACCGGCTTCCTCCTCCCCTTCGAAGAACAGGGTCACGCCCAGCCCGAATTCATCACCGAGCACCCGGGTGACGGCGCTGTAGGCGGCGACGTGGGCCATGATCCCGGCCTTGTCGTCGGCCGCGCCCCGCCCGTAGAGGCGTCCGTTGCGTTCGACGGCGGTGAAGGGCTCGGACTCCCACAGCGCGGGATCGCCGGGCGGCTGGACGTCGTGGTGGGCGTAGAGAAGGATGGTCGGCTTGCCCGCCGCGGCCTCGCGGCGTGCGACGACGGCGGGGCCGCCGGGGGTGCCGTCCTCCTTGTCGCACCGCAGGACCCGGACATCCCCGATGCCCGCCGCGCGCACCAGGCCGGCGACGGCCTCGGCGCTGGCGTTCAGCGGGGCGGGGTCAAAGCTGGGCCAGGCGACGCCTGGTATGGCCACCAGGTCCTTCAGCTGCGCAACTGTGGTGTCGAAGGCCGCATCAACGGCAGCCCGCAGGGCGTCGGTGTCGATGCCGGCCACCGTCCCCCCGTCTTGCTGGGCGTCGTACTGTTGCGGGGTCGCCGCAGGGAAAGTAGTCATGGCCAAACACTACCTGTGTCACAGGCCACAACAAACATCGCCGTTGCGGGGCGGGGCGGGGCCACCTGACGGCATTCTGCGGGGAGCCGGACATGACCGGCGGCGCAGCCCGCCAAGGTATTCTGTTGTGGTGTTCGGACGTAAAAAGGAAGCGCCAGCGGCGCAGGATCTAGTTGACCAGCAGGCAGCCGAGGCGGCCGCAGTAACAGGCAAAGGCGCCCCCACGCCCAAGCGCAAGGCACAGGAAGCGGCCCGCAGGCGCCCCCTCGTGCCGGAGGACCGCAAGGCCTCCAAGGAAGCGGAACGGGCCGCCGCCCAGGAGCAGCGCCTGAAGATGCGCCAGGCCCTGGACACGGGAGACGAAAGGTTCCTCCCGATCCGTGACAAGGGCCCGCAGAAGCGGTTCGCCCGTGACTACGTGGATGCCCGTTTCAGCCTGGGCGAGTACCTCATGTTCGGTGCCCTGGTATTTGTCATCATCTCCCTTGTGGTGCCTGCCAGCAGCAACATGATGGTTTACGTGCTGGGCGGCTTCTGGGTGATGTTCCTGGCCGTTTTCGTGGACGTATTCATCCTGTCCCGCAAGCTCCGCAAGCGCCTCGCCGAAAAGTTCGGCGAGGTTGAGCGCGGTACCGTCTGGTACGGCTCCATGCGTTCGCTGCAGTTCCGGAAGCTTCGCCTGCCCAAGCCGCTGGTACGCCGCGGGCAGTACCCGTCCTGACTCCCCGTCTTCCTCCTGCGGCGCAGCCGGCCAGGGGGCGGTCCCGGACCTGAACACAGCAGCCCGGCGGTGAAACCGCCGGGCTGCTGTGTTTAATACACTGGATTGCTCAACGCGGCTGGGCTGTTCAACGCTGCCAGCGGTTCTTCGCCAGTTCCTTATTGATCCGGGCGGCCCAGAACGGCCCCTCGTACAGGAAGGCCGTATAACCCTGGACCAGGGTGGCGCCCGCGTCCAGCCGGTCCTGGACGTCCTGGCCGGTCTCCACGCCGCCCACTGAAATCAGCGTCAGCCGGTCCTGGGTGACCGACTTCAGCCGGCGCAGCACCTCCAGCGAACGGTTCTTCAGCGGGGCCCCCGAGAGGCCCCCGGCGCCGCAGCCCTCCACCTTGTCCGCTGCGGAACTGAGCCCGTCGCGCCCGATGGTGGTGTTCGTGGCGATGATCCCGTCCAGGCCAAGGTCCATCGCCAGCCGGGCGACGTCGTCGATATCCTCATCGGTGAGGTCGGGTGCTATCTTGACCAGCAGCGGAACGTGCCGGCCTGCCGACTTGTCGGCTTCCTCCCCCACTGCCTTCAGCAGCGGGCGGAGGGTTTCCACATTCTGCAGGAGCCGCAGTCCCGGCGTGTTCGGCGAGCTGACGTTCACCACGAGGTAGTCGGCCGACGGGGCAAGGCCGCGCGCACTGATGAGGTAGTCCTCCACGGCGTCCTCGAGCTCCACGACCTTGGTCTTGCCGATGTTGACGCCGATCACGGGCCGCACCATGGCGTGGCGCCGCTGGAGCGCAGCCCGGGCAGACTTCAGCCGCGGAGCCACGGCAGAGGCGCCGTCGTTGTTGAATCCCATCCGGTTGATGACGGCCCGGTCCTCGATCAGCCGGAACAGCCGGGGTTTCTCATTGCCGGGCTGGGCCTGGCCGGTGATGGTGCCCACCTCGACGTGGCCGAATCCGAGCTCCATCAGGGCTTCGATTCCGTGGCCCTCCTTGTCGAAGCCGGCGGCCAGCCCGAACGGCGACGGGAAGGTCAGGCCGAGCGCGTTCGTCTGCAGGGACGCCGGCGGAGCGGTAAACCGTTCGAGCAGCCGTCCCGCTCCCACGGAATGGACCAGCCGGATTCCCTTGAAACCGATCTTGTGGGCGCGTTCGGCGTCCATCCATGAAAAGGCCAGCCTGAAAAAAGTGGGGTATACGCGCATGCCTCTAGTTTTCCGTCTTCGCCGGTGCAGACCAAATTCCTACAGTGCAGATCAAACCGGCCTGACACCACATCGCCCGTACCGGAGCCGGACAGCCTACGCTGGTGCCATGGAGTGGCAGCGCGACATCCTGGGGCAGGGCTTCGAGTTCTGCGCCTTCGACGCCGCGGGCGCGGACGGTATCCGCCGCAGGGCGACGCTGGTCCGTTTCACTCCACCGGACAGCCCGGACAGCCCGAGTACTCCGGCCCCAGGTACTCCGGACACCCGTTCTGCCGGGCCGCGCCGTGCGGTGCTGTTCCTGCACGGCTGGAGCGACTACTTCTTCAATGTGGAGCTGGCCCGGTTCTGGGACGCGCAGGGCTTTAAGTTCTATGCCCTCGACATGCACAACCACGGCCGGAGCCTGCAGCCGGGCTCCCCCGGCGGCTACGTCGCGGATCTGGGAAACTACGACGCCGAGATCGGCACCGCGGTGGGCATGATCGCCGGGTCCGGCGGTGCCGGACCCGTGCAGCTCGCGCTCATGGGGCACTCCACCGGTGGGCTCGTGGCAGCCCTGTGGGCCAGCCGGAATCCCGGCGCGGCGTCCCAGCTGGTCCTGAACAGTCCATGGCTGGAAATGCACGGCAGCGCCCTGGTCCGGCGCGCTGCCTGGACCATGTTGGAGCCGATCGCCCGCCTGCGGCCGGAGGCCGTGATCAGGCTGCCGGAGCGCGGTTTCTACTGGCGGAGCATCAGCAGTGCCGCCGAAGGCGAGTGGACCCTGGACGCTGCCTACCGGCCGCCCCTGGCCTTTCCGGTGCGTGCGGCCTGGCTCAGCGCCGTCCTGGCCGGGCAGGCCAAGGTGGCCCGGGGCCTCGGCATCGCCATTCCCGTCCTGGTGCTGCTGTCCGCGGCGAGCGAGAACGGGATGGTGTGGAACGAGGAAATGCGCCGCACGGACGCGGTGCTGGACGTCAACACGATCGCCGCGCGCGCCGTGTCCCTGGGCAGGAGTGTCACCGTGGAGCGCATCGATGGCGCCCTGCACGATGTGTTCCTTTCCAGCGCGGACGTGCGCGCCGACGCCTACCGGCGACTTGCCAGGTGGATCAGGGGCTACGCCGCTTAAGCCGGCGCAGCATAGCCGGGACCAACCGGACCTAGAGGGCCTTGGCGGCGTCCACTGCCCCGCCGTACCGGCGGTCCCGCTGGGCGTAGATCTCCACCGCATCCCAGAGGGTCCGGCGGTCGACGTCGGGCCACAGGGTGTCCAGGAAGACGAACTCGGCGTACGCCGACTGCCACAGCATGAAGTTGGACAGGCGCTGTTCGCCTGAACTGCGGAGGAAGAGGTCGACGTCGGGAAGGTCCGGCTCGTCGAGGTACTTCTGGATGGTCTTCTCGGTGATGGCACCGGGCTTGAGCCTTCCGTCGGCCACGTCGCGGGCGATGGCGGACACGGCGTCGGCGATTTCCGCCCGGCCGCCATAGTTCACGCACATGGTCAGCGTGCACGTGCTGTTTCCGGCGGTGTACGCCTCTGCCTCCTCCAGTTCGCGGATCACCGAGCCCCAGAGCCTGGGCCGCCGTCCGGACCAGCGGATCCGCACGCCCCAGTCGTCCAGCTGGTTGCGCTGCCTGCGCAGCACCTCCTTGTTGAATCCCATCAGGAAGCGGACTTCCTCCGGAGACCGGCGCCAGTTCTCCGTGGAGAAGGCGTACACGCTGACGTATTCGATGCCCAGCTCAATGGCGCCGGCCACGACGTCCAGCAGAGCAGGCTCCCCCGCTTTGTGGCCTTCGATCCGCGGCAGGCCGCGCTGGTTGGCCCACCTGCCGTTGCCGTCCATCACAATGGCCACATGCCGGGGCACGAACTCGGCCGGAATGGACGGCGGAACCGCGCCCGAGGAGTGCGGGTACGGCGCCACCACCGGGGCGGTGCGGCGCCGGGCAGGACTGGTCTTCTTTCCCAAGGACACTGTTAGGTACGCTCCACATGTTTGAGGGATTTCAGGACACGCTCCAGGTGCCACTGCAGATAGCTTGCCACCAAGCCCGCGGATTCGCGCCGGTGCAGCGGAAGTGAGGCATCCGCCGTCGTCCAGTCCCCGGTGAGCAGCGCACCCAGCAGGGACACCGTTTCCGGCGCCGGGGCCGGTGACCCCGGCGGGCGGCAGCCGCCGCAGACCATGCCGCCCAGCGGGGCGGAGAAGGCGGTGTGGGGTCCGGGCGCGCCGCAGCGCGCGCAGTCGGTGAAGCTGGGCGCCCAGCCGCCGGTGGAAAGGGCGCGCAGGAGATAGGAATCCAGGATCAGCTCCGGCGCGTGATCCCCGCGGCTCAGGGAGGCCAGGGCGCCAACCAGAAGGTTGTACTGCGCGGTTCCGGCTTCACCGTCGACGTCGGTCAGCTTCTCCGCAGTCTCGGTCATGGCCGCGGCCACCGTGTACCGCCCGTAGTCGGCGGCGATGCTGCCCCCGTACGCCCCCTTCGCGACGGCCTGCGTCACGATGTCGAGGGTCTTGCCGGACACGAGCTGCAGGTCTGCCACCATGAAGGGCTCCAGGCGGGCGCCGAAGCGGCTGGTGGTCCGCCGGACTCCCTTGGCCACCGCCCGGACCTGGCCGTGGTGCTTCGTCAGCAGGGTGATGATGCGGTCCGCCTCGCCCAGCTTGTGGGTGCGCAACACCACGGCGTCGTCGCGGTAGCTGCGCGCTGCAAAAGATGATTGGACCACGCTTTATCTTCCCATTGACTCATCGAAAACAGCTGAGCCGCCGAAACAGCTGCGCCGCCGGTGTGGACCGGCGGCGCAGCTATCAGGAAGCTCAGGCCTGGGCGTCCCGGATGGCCCGGTTCACGGCGGAGATGACTGCCTTCAGCGCCGAGGTGCTGGTGTTGGAATCGATGCCGACGCCCCACAGCACACGTTCCCCGACGGCGCATTCGACGTAGGCCGCGGCCAGGGCGCTGCCGCCTTCAGACAGGGCGTGCTCGCTGTAGTCCAGCACCCGCACGTCCACGCCGTCCTGGCCGAGGATGTCCAGCAGCGCAGCGATGGGGCCGTTGCCGGTCCCGGTGCGGCTGGCGTGGGTGCCGTCGATGCCCAGGGAGGCGTGCAGGGTCATGGCACCGTCCTCGTCGGATTCGGTTTTCACCGAGCCGAGGGAGTACCGGCCCCACTGGCTTTCCGTCTTGGCGGAGGGCAGGTACTCGTCCTGGAAAATCTGCCACAGCTGGGCGCCGCTGACTTCGCCCCCGACAGTGTCTGTGCGCTTCTGGATGACGCCGGAGAATTCGATCTGGGCCCGCCGCGGCAGGTCCAGGCTGTGCTCGTTCTTCAGCAGGTAGGCCACGCCGCCCTTGCCGGACTGGGAGTTGACGCGGATCACGGCCTCGTAGCTGCGGCCGAGGTCCTTGGGGTCCACGGGCAGGTACGGAACCTGCCAGGTGAAGTCGCTGACGTCCTTGCCCGCGGCGGCCGCGTCCTTCTCCAGGGCTTCGAGGCCCTTCTTGATGGCGTCCTGGTGGGACCCGGAGAACGCGGTGAAGACGAGGTCACCGCCGTAGGGGGCACGCTCCGCGACGGGCAGCTGGTTGCAGTACTCCACGGTGCGTCGGACGTCGTCGATGTCGGAGAAGTCGATCATCGGGTCAATGCCCTGCACGAACATGTTCAGGCCCAGGGTCACCAGGTCCACGTTGCCGGTGCGCTCACCATTGCCGAACAGGCAGCCCTCGATACGGTCGGCGCCGGCCTGGTAACCCAGCTCGGCGGCGGCCACGCCGGTGCCGCGGTCGTTGTGCGGGTGCAGGGAGAGGATGATGCCTTCACGCGGGTGCAGGTGCCGGCTCATCCACTCGATGGAGTCTGCGTACACGTTCGGGGTTGCCATCTCCACGGTGGCGGGCAGGTTAATGATCACCTGGCGGTCGGCGGACGCCTCAAAGACGTCGGCGACGGCGTTGCATACGCGGACCGCGTACTCCAGCTCGGTGCCGGTAAAGGACTCCGGTGAGTACTCGTAGGTGATGTGGGTGTCGCCCAGGGTTTCCTCGTACTTCTTGCAGAGGCGCGCGCCCTGCAGGGCGATGTCCAGGATGCCGTCCTCGTCCTGGTTGAACACCACGCGGCGCTGCAGGACGGAGGTGGAGTTGTACAGGTGCACGATGGCCTGCTTGGCGCCCACCAGGGACTCGTAGGTCCGCTCGATCAGGTGTTCGCGGGCCTGGGTCAGCACCTGGATGGTGACGTCGTCCGGGATGTGGTTGCCCTCGATCAGCTGGCGGACAAAATCGAAGTCGGTCTGCGACGCGGAGGGGAAGCCCACTTCGATTTCCTTGTAGCCCATGCGGACCAGCAGGTCGAACATCTTCATCTTGCGCGCCGGGCTCATGGGATCGATCAGTGCCTGGTTGCCGTCCCGCAGGTCCACTGCGCACCAGCGCGGCGCCGCGGTGATGATTTTGTCCGGCCACGTGCGGTCCGGCAGATCGACCTTGATCTGGTCCTGGAAGGGGACGTAGCGGTGGATCGGCATTCCCGAGGGCTTCTGTGCGTTTCGCATTAATCTGGCCTTTTCTGTGATTCCTGGGTGAAAGGGTGGCCGGGCAACGCAAACTCCGCGACGAGGGTGGGCCTTGCGCTAGATCGCGTCTGAGGCCTCGCCGCGGCAGCTAAGAAGAAGGAGCTCTGCACGCACCATTTCACAGTAACACGGGTGCGTAAGATGAAGGTGCAACACCTCCAGCAACGTCCACCATGCAGACGCTGCACCGGTGAACGTGCCGGCGCAGCCCGTCATCGAAGGAGCTCCTGTGCCAATTTCGGGGATCGCCCTGTCAAACATCGACCGCAGCGTGAGGCCACAGGACGACCTCTACCAGCATGTGAACGGCGCCTGGCTGAAGGACACCACCATCCCCGACGACCGTCCGCTGGAAGGCACTTTCACCGCCCTTCGTGACGGCTCCGAGCTGGCAGTCCGGGAAATCATCGAGGAAGCCGCTGCCAAGGGTGAAGAGGCCAGCGGCATCGAGCGGAAGATCGGCGACCTCTACAGCAGCTTCATGGATGAGGCAGCCGTCGAGGCCAAGGGCATGGACCCCATCCGCGGACGCCTGGCCGAGGTCTTCGCGACGGCCAGTATTCCCGAGCTGCTGGCACTGGCCGGCCGGCTCTTCCGTGCCGACGTGTCGGGACTTTTCTACATCTACCCGGCGCCGGACGCCGGAAATCCCGACCGCGTTCTCCTGTACACCGGCCAGGGCGGCCTCGGACTCCCGGACGAGTCCTACTACCGCGAAGAGAAATTTGCTCCGGTGGTGGCGTCCTACCGGGAGTACGTGGGCACCATGTTCGGCCTGGCCGGCGTGGCTGATGCCGAAAACGCCGCGGCCCGGGTGGTGGCGCTGGAGACCTCGCTCGCCTCGCACCACTGGGACAACGTCACGCTCCGCGACCCGCAGAAGACCTACAACCTGAAGTCGGCGGATGAGGCACGCGAACTGTTCCCGCTGCTGGAGACGTGGTTCGACGCAGCCGACATTGCCGCGGAGAAGCGGCAGGAGATTGTGGTCAGCACCCCCGACTTCTTCGCCGGCGCCGCTGCGCTGCTGGCCTCGGAGCCGCTGCCGGTGTGGCAGGAGTGGCTGGCCCTGCGGGTCATCAACTCCGCGGCACCCTACCTCTCTTCCGCTTTCGTGGACACCAACTTCGCCTTCTACGGCACCACCATCAGCGGCACTCCGCGGAACAAGGACCGCTGGAAGCGGGGCGTCGCCGTCGTCGAGGCCGGACTCGGTGAGGCCGTGGGCCAGATCTACGTGGCCCGGCACTTCCCGGAAGGCCACAAGGCCCGCATGCAGACCCTGGTGGGGAACCTGATCGAGGCCTACCGGCAGAGCATCAGCGGCTTGGAATGGATGGGCGAGGACACCAAGGCCGAGGCGCTCCGGAAACTTGGGGCGTTCCGGGCGAAGATCGGCTTCCCGGACGAGTGGATCGACTATTCGGCCGTGGTCATCGACCCCGCTGACCTGCTCGGCAACGTCGAACGCGCCCACAACGCCGACGTCGACCGGCACCTTGACGAGGTCGGCAAGCCGGTGGACCTCAACAAGTGGCTCATGACGCCACAAACCGTCAACGCCTACTACCACCCGATGCTGAACGAGATCGTCTTCCCGGCGGCCATCCTCCAGCCGCCCTTCTTCACCGCCGAGGCGGACGACGCCGTGAACTACGGCGGCATCGGGGCTGTGATCGGGCACGAAATCGGCCATGGCTTCGATGACCAGGGCTCGCAGTTCGACGGCAAGGGCGAACTGCGCAACTGGTGGACCGAGGACGACCGCAAGGCTTTCGAAGCCCTCACCGGACGCCTCGTGGACCAGTTCGACGCGCTGTCCCCGTACGCCGCACCCGGCCACAACGTCAACGGCAAACTCACGCTGGGCGAGAACATCGGCGACCTGGGCGGACTGACCATTGCGCACAAGGCCTACCGCCTGAGCCTCGACGGCCAGGAACCTCAGGTGCTGGACGGACTGACGGGTGAACAGCGCTTCTTCGCCTCATGGGCGGCGGGCTGGCGCCAGGTGATCCGCACCGAGGAGGCCATCCGGCGCCTCGCCACGGACCCGCACTCCCCCAACGAGTTCCGCACCAACGCCATTGCCAAGAACCTGGACTCCTTCCACGCCGCGTTCGGCGTCACGGAGGAGGACGGCATGTGGATGCCTCCGGCAGAGCGCGTCAGCATCTGGTAAGCACAGAAATGCCGGGCCACCCCCTGTTCGGGGCGGCCCGGCATTTTTTGTGCCCGGCGGCTTGCAGCCGGCCTTGCTCTTGTGGCCAGCTGGCCGGCTAGTGCTGGACGATCAGTTCCGGATTTGCCTGCTGGCAAACGGTGTCGCTGGCCGTCTGGTTGACGATGTCCTTGGGAACGCTGGTCTTGCCGTACTTGGTCCCGGACGGGAAGTCGGAGCCGAGGTACAGCTGCACTCCCGCGACGCCGGACGATGGCGCCACCTGGGCGGCCGGAATACCGAACAGGGCTGCCACATCGGCGGCGACGTCCGCGAACTCGGGCCCGTAGTACACCATGGTCTTTGCCGTGGTGTCGGCTTCCAGCTGCCCCACCTGGGTGAAGCCGCCCGCCACAACGGCGTCCACGATTTCCTGGGTCCTGCCGGCTGCGCCGGTGCCGTTGGCGACGGTGATGGGCTGCAGCGCCTTGTCATACGGCGCCGCCGTCGCGGTGGGTTTGGGCGTGGCCTTCGGAGTGGAGCTGGCCGACGGTGTGGGCGTCGCCGACGGTGACGGGTTTGCCTTCCCGTCCGGGTCCGTCAGGTCGACGTCCTTGCGCAGGGCAGCGAACAGCTGCGCGGCGGCCGGCGCGGCTTCCAGCCGGTTGGGGTCGCTGGTGGCCGGGACGGTCGGCATTGCCACAAAGGCGACCTTGCCGACGTCGATCGTCTTCAGCCGGTTGGCGATGGTGATCATCGACGGCACGGAGGCGAGTCCGTCGTCGACCGTCAGGTTCTTGGTGATGACGTCGGCGATGTTCAGCAGCTTCGCCGGGTTGGAGAGGGTGCCGTCGTCCTTGATCTTCCGGGTCAGGGAGGACAGGAAGCCCTGCTGTGCCTTGATACGGCCGAGGTCGCCGCCGTCGCCGAACGCGTGGCGGGTGCGCAGGAACGCCAGGGCCTGTTCGCCCTGCACCTGGGAGGTGCCCTTGGGCAGCCGAAGACGCGAGTCGGGGTCGTAGACGGCGTCGCTGATGCAGACCGAGACGCCGCCCACGGCGTTCGACAGCTCCTTGACGGCGTTGAAGTCGGCCATCATGAAGTGGTCCACCTGCATGCCGGTCAGCTTGTTGACCGTGTCCACGGCGCAGCCGATGCCCGCCTCTTTCATGGCCTCATTGATCATGATGCCGCTGCGGGCCGGGTACTGCTTGCCGGTCTTCTGGTCGGTGCACTTGGGGATGTCCACCAGCAGGTCGCGGGGGAAGCTGATGACGTTGACCCGCTTGTTGTCCTCCGAGATGTCCATGAGCATCATGACGTCGGAGTTGCCGTAGCCGGTGGAATCCTGGGTGCTGCCGTAGTTGGAGTTCTTTCCGTCGCGGGTGTCGGAGCCCAGGATCAGGATCTGCAGCCTGCCGGTGGCGTCGTCCGTAGTGTCCGTGCGGCTGCTGCCGGCCCCCAGGGCGGACGTGGAGATGTTGGACTGCAGCCTGAAGTACCAGTAGCCGGCGAAGGCCAGGCCGCCGGCCAGGACCACGGCGACGACGGCGGTGGTCACCTTCAGCCACGTGGGCATGTGGCGCACATTCAGGTGCCGGGCAGCGCCCAGCCGGGCGTCCTCGGCATGCCGGGCAGCTGGCTCGGAGCGGGCGGGTGTGCCCGGTCCTTGGGCGCGGTTGTCGCGGCGTCGCACCACAGGGTGTACCTTCCTCGAAAAAATGGGATCCGGCCTATTTTAGTAGCCGTTTCTGGGAAAACCCCGGAAATCCGGCGTTCGCGGCCCGGCGCGCGGGCGCTGGCCTTCTGGCGCGCCGGCGGAAGGCCGGCAAACAGGCGCCGGCCGGCGGTCCGCAGGCGGCATCGGGTCAGAAGCCGAGCTTCACCAGCTGCTTGGGGTCGCGCTGCCAGTCCTTGGCCACCTTGACGTGCAGGTCGAGGTAGATGCGGGTGCCCAGGAGCGCCTCGATGCCCTTGCGGGCATTGGTGCCGACCTCGCGCAGCCGGCTTCCGCCCTTGCCGATGATGATCGCCTTCTGCGACGGGCGCTCCACGTAGAGGTTGACGCGGACGTCCAGCAGCGGGTTGTCCTCGCTCCGGCCCTCGCGCGGAACGATCTCCTCGACCACCACAGCCAGTGAGTGGGGCAGCTCGTCGCGCACGCCCTCCAGGGCAGCCTCGCGGATGAGTTCGGCCACCATGACGGCCTCCGGCTCATCGGTCAGCTCGCCGTCCGGATAGAGCGGGGGCGACGGCGGCATGTGGCTGATCAGGACGTCCGCCACCGTGCCCACCTGGAAGCCGTCCGCGGCCGAGACCGGAACGATGTCCTTCCAGCCGTCCTCGCCCAGCACTTCCCTGCCAAGTTCGGCGACGGCCAGCAGCTGCTCCGTCAGGGCCTGCCGGTCCACCAGGTCTGCCTTGGTAACCAGGGCAATCACCGGCTTACGGCCTACCGCGGCGAGCTGGGCGGCGATGAACTTGTCGCCGGGACCGATTTTCTCGTTGGCCGGGATGCAGAACCCGATCGCGTCCACCTCTGAAAGCGTGTCGGCGACGAGGTCGTTCAGCCGCTTTCCCAGCAGGGTACGGGGCCGGTGAAGGCCCGGGGTGTCCACGAGGATCAGCTGGGCGTCCTCGCGGTGGACGATGCCGCGGATGGTGTGCCGCGTCGTCTGCGGCTTGGCGGAGGTGATGGCCACCTTCTTGCCCACCAGGGCGTTGGTGAGGGTGGATTTGCCGGCGTTCGGCCGGCCCACCAGCACCGAGAATCCGGCATGGTACCCGCCGAACGGTTCGCCGCCGTCGGCCTTATTCTGCTTGCTCACGTGGAACTCCCTGTTGCATTGATTCGGCCTCGTCGAGAAGTTCTTCAAGGTCAGTATTGTTTGGAACGGGGCCTTTCGGCGCGGCGCCCGCAATAATGTGGCTCACGCGGTTCCGGCGGCCCTCAAGCCGCTCCGCGCGCAACGAAACGCCGTCGACATCCACGGCGCTGCCCACGATCGGGACCCGGCCCAGGGCCTTGGCCAGCAGGCCGCCCACGGTGTCCACCTCGTCGTCCTCCAGCTCGATGCCGAACAGCTCGCCGAGGTCGTCGATCCCCATCCGGGCGCTCACCCGGAATGTTCCGTCGCCCAGATCGACGACGGCGGCGCTCTCCGAGTCGTACTCATCCACGATTTCGCCGACAAGTTCTTCAATAAGGTCCTCGAGCGTCACCAGCCCTGCGGTGCCGCCGTATTCGTCGATGACGATGGCCACGTGCGTTGACTCCTTCTGGAGTTCCCGCAGGAGGTCGCTCACCGGCTTGGAATCCGGCACGTAGCGGACCTCGCGGGCCAGGACGTCCACCACGGGCGGTTCGGACTCGGGGTCCCTGCCGTGGACCGCGGCCGCCACGTCCTTCAGGTAGATGATGCCCAGGATCTGGTCCGTGTTTTCGCCGATGACCGGGATCCGGGAGTACCCGGACCGCAGGAACAGCGCCATCGCACTGTGCAGGCTCGAGCCGGCGTCGATGGTCAGGATGTCCGTCCGCGGCACCATGACGGCGCGGACCAGGGTGTCACCGAACTCGAAGACGGACTGGATGAGTTCGGCCTCATTGTCCTCGATCATGTCCGACTCGGTGGCGCGGTCAACCAGCTCGCGGAACTCCTCCTCGCTGAAGTAGGAGTCATCGCCATTGGGCGAACCCGGAGCCACGGCGCTGCCCAGCCGGACCAGCCAAGCCGGGATCGGCCCCAGAATCCAGGCCAGGAACCGCACCAGCGACGCCGAGTTCCGCGCCACCGCGGCCGGATGCGAGCGGCCCAGCTGCCGCGGCGAGACGCCCACCAGCACAAACCCGAGGACCGCCATGATGCCCGTCGCGGCCAGGCCTGCCAGCCAGACGTTGTCCAGGAGGCTGTAAAGCAATACGGCCACAGCCACGGCGGAGGCCGACTCGAACCAGACCCGCCAGAAGCGCAGGGCACGCATGTGCGTCATCGGCTGGTCCAGGATCCTCCGCAGCGCCGGGCCCTGGCTCCCCTGCACGGCCTGCTCCGCGTCGTGGCGCGGCAGGAAGCTGAACGCCGCCTCGGCAGCCGTCAGCAGCGCTGCGGCACCGAGAAACGCCAGCGCCATGCAGGCAAGGAGCAGGGAGGTCACTGGGTGGTCTCGGCCGGTGCTTCTTTGCCGGTGAATGCGGCCAGCAGTTCGCGCTGCAGGCCGAACATTTCTGCCTTCTCCTCGGGTTCGGCGTGGTCATAGCCGAGCAGGTGCAGGATTCCGTGCGTGGTCAGCAGCAGCATCTCGTCCTGGGTGGAGTGCCCGGCATTCCGGGCCTGGACCTCGGCCACCTGCGGGCAGATGGCAATATCGCCCAGCATCCCCTGCGGCGTCGGCTTGTCCGGGGTACCCGGGGTCAGCTCGTCCATGGGCACGGACAGCACATCTGTGGCTCCCGGCTCATCCATCAGCTCGATGTGCAGCTTTTCCATGGCCGGCTCGTCCACGAGCAGGATGGACAGTTCCGCCTGCGGATGGATGTACAGCTGTTCGAAGATGAACCGTGCCAGCGCCACCAGGCGGGCCTCGTCCACTTGGATGCCGGATTCGTTGTTAACTTCGATGCTCATGCGTGCTCTCCCGTCGTTCCCGGGGAACGGAATGCTTGACCCGGTTGCGTTGTGCTTCATCCCAGATGCTGTAGGCGTTGACGATGTCGCCCACCAGGCGGTGGCGGACAACGTCGGCGGCGTCCAGGACAGAGAAGCTGACGTCGTCGATTCCGGTGAGGATCTCCTCGACGATGCGCAGGCCGGAGCGGGTCCCGAACGGAAGATCCACCTGCGTGACGTCGCCGGTGACCACCATCTTGGAGCCGAAGCCGAGGCGGGTCAGGAACATCTTCATCTGTTCCGGCGTGGTGTTCTGCGCCTCGTCAAGAATGATGAAGGCATCGTTCAGCGTCCGGCCCCTCATGTACGCCAGCGGCGCGACCTCGATGGTGCCGGCCGCCATCAGCCGGGGAATGGACTCGGGGTCCATCATGTCGTGCAGCGCGTCGTACAGCGGCCGCAGGTACGGGTCGATCTTGTCGCTGAGCGTGCCCGGAAGGAACCCCAGCCGTTCGCCCGCTTCGACGGCGGGTCGGGTGAGGATGATCCGGCTGACTTCCTTCTGCTGCAGGGCCTGCACGGCTTTGGCCACTGCGAGGTAGGTCTTGCCGGTACCGGCAGGCCCGATCCCGAAGATCACCGTGTTCGCGTCGATGGCGTCCACGTAGTTCTTCTGGTTCAGCGTCTTGGGCCGGATGGTCTTGCCGCGGCTGGAGAGGATGTCATGCGTCAGCACCTCCACCGGATTCTGCAGCGACTGGCTGCGGAGCAGCGAGACCAGCTGCTGGAGAACCGCCGGCGTGATGACGGTGCCGCGGGCCACAAGACCCCGGACCTCGTGCAGCAGGCGCATGATCCGCGGAACATCGGCCGCGGGTCCGTTGATGGAGAGCTCGTTGCCGCGGACGTGGAAACTGACGGCCGGGAACTGTTCCTCGATAAAGCGGAGGGCCTCGTCGTGGCTACCCAGCGACTGCACCATCTGATCAGAGTTATCGAAGATGACCACCTCCGTCCGGACACCGGGGAGAGTATGGGGGAATTCGCCCGTGGTTCGGTCCCCCGTGTTGAGGCGGCGCTTTCCGTTTGCTGATTCAGTCATGGTGACGGCCCTCAGGCCTTCGGTTCCCTCCAGTTCGGAATATAACTCGTTTGCGTCCTTACATCTTACGCCAGCGCACGCCTCGGCCTGCCGTCCCGGAAGGTCACGGCGGACCGCATTTCTGTAACGCGTTCCCGCAATTAGGTATCAACTTTGTATCGGCCTCATATCGTTCCCGTTGCAGTTCGGCCGCCTGCCGCGAAAGGCACCCAGCGCTCCGGCGTCTCGTGTAATGCTGGAAAAGGAGCTCGCCGGCAACGGTCCGGCGTGCCCGCACACAACTGCTCATTTGAAGGGATCGCCAGCATCAGTCAGCCAGGAACTCCGGGCCGGAAAGTACCGCGGATGCGCTCCGTGCTGCTGTCCGCGCTGCTTCCGGCTGCCCTGCTGCTGTCAGGGTGCATCGCCGATCCCGATCCCTCGGTGACGTCCGCGAACTCGCCGACGTCTTCGTCCCGCCGGGCCGCGGGCACGGACGGCGTCCCCACCACCAGCGCGCCGTTGGAAACAACGCAGTCGTCCAACAAGGCGCCGGTCTACTGGATCGGGCGGAGTAACAGCAACGTCTTCCTCTACCGCGAGTTCCGCGACGTTCCTGACGATGAGAACCCGATCACCCGGGCCCTGCGTGCCATGATGTCCGAGACGCCGCTGGATCCTGACTATTTCACGCCGTGGCAGAACCCCAAGAACCTCGCCACGTCGATCTCGGGGACCAACGTCATCACCGTGGACGTCTCCGCGGATGCCTTTAACAGCAACCTCGACGCGGACATGGCCCAGCGGGCCATCCAGCAGCTCGTGTACACCGCAACGGCCGCCGGCGCCAGCTCCGGCCTGATAGATGCCGGCCAGCAAATCGAAGTGGTCATCCTCGTGGACGGGCACACCGACTACCTGGCTTTCAAGCACGTCAAGCTCGGTGCCCCCACGTCCCGCAGCGTCGGAATGGTGGCCCCGGTGTGGATCATTGATCCGCAGCAGGGCACCGAACTGCGCGACGGCCGGGTCAAGATCTCCGGGCGCAGCACCGTCCCCAACGGCAAGCTCCACTGGCGCATCCTCAAGGTGCAGGACAACGGCGACAAGGAAAGCTACCTGACCGGGGAAGCCAGGGCCGCGGCCGAACCCTCCGCCTCGGGGATCTTCGGCATCACGGTTAACCTCGCGCCCGGGAATTATGAGGTGCGGGTGTCGCAGATCGATCCGGGCAAGCCCGAGGACGAACTCAACGTGGACTCTCGCGGGTTCACTGTCCGATAGTTCACCGTCCGCCAGGCTGGCCGGCACGTCCAGCGCTTGGTTCGCCGGCTTCACTGGCGGCCTGGACTTACCAGCCCCCTGGATTTACCAGCGGTCTGGACTTACCAGCGCCCAAGGACGTCACTGGCAACCACGACGCCGGCCGGTCCCGCCGTCGATGACCGCAGCACGTGCGGTCCCAACAGTGCCGTGACCGCCCCTGCGCTGCACAGCCGGGTGACCTCGCGGGGACTGATGCCCCCTTCGGGGCCAACAATGAGAAGGATTTCGCCGGGGCCGGACGCCTCCGGATGTTCCTCCGACCATTTGCCGAGGACCCGCCGCAGCGGCGTGACGGCGTCTTCGTGCAGGATCACGGCCAGGCCCGCGTCCGCCACTTCCCTGGCCAGGGCCTGGGTGTCGACGGCGGGGCGCACCTCCGGGATCCATGCCCGGCGGGCCTGCTTGGCGGCCGCCGTCACGGCGGACTGCCATTTTCCGTGCGCCTTGGCCGCCCGCTCTCCCTTCCACCTGACGATGGAGCGTTCCGACTGCCAGGGGATCACGGCGTCGATGCCAAGCTCGGTGGCGGTTTCGATCGCGAGCTCGTCCCGGTCACCCTTGGCGAGGGCCTGCACGAGGACCAGGCGGACGTCCGGCCGGGGTTCAACGCTGACGGAGGTGCATTCCACCGTCAGTTCGGCTGGGGCAGCATCAGTCACGGTTCCGGTGATGCGTTTGCCGGCGCCGTCGGCTATGTCCACCTGCTCCCCCACCGCCAGGCGCTTGACGGTGACCGCATGGCGGGCTTCGGCGCCGTCGAGGACGAACAGCGATCCGGGAGCGGTGCTGTCCAGCGCGCCGGCGGGGGTAAAGAATACGGGGTTGCTCACCGCTACAGGTTACCGAGGCGGTCCCGCAGCTTGGCGAAGACGCCGCCGCTGGCCGCGAGCTTGCCCTCGGAGAACTGCTCGCCGCGGAGCTTGGCCAACTGCCGGAGCAGGTCTTCCTGGGCGGGGTCGAGCTTGGATGGTGTTTCCACCTGCAGGTGGACCTTGAGGTCGCCGCGGCCGTAGCCGCGCAGGTGGGTGACGCCGAGGCCGCGCAGGGTGATGATCTCGCCGGACTGCGTGCCCGCCTTGACGTCGATCTCCTGCTTGCCGTCGAAGGTTTCCAGGCTCAGTTCCGTGCCGAGGGCGGCGGCCGTCATGGGGATGTTCAGGGTGGCGTGGAGGTCGTCGCCCTCGCGGATGTAGGTGGAGTCGTTGTTGACCCGGATCTCCACGTAGAGGTCGCCGGACGGACCGCCCGCGGGGCCGGCCTCGCCCTGTCCGGAGAGCTGGATCCGTGTCCCGGTGGCCACACCTGCCGGGACCTTGATGGTCAGGGAGCGGCGGCTGCGGATGCGGCCCTGGCCGCTGCACTCGTTGCAGGGGTCCTTGATGACCGTGCCGAAGCCCTCGCAGGAACCGCAGGGGGCAGCGGTCATGACCTGGCCGAGGATGGAGCGGACTGCCCGCTGCACCTGGCCGCTGCCGCCGCAGATGTCGCAGCGTTCCGGGTGGCTGCCCTCGCGGCAGCAGGAGCCTTCACACGTGGGGCAGGTGACGGCCGTGTCCACTTCCAGCTTCTTGTTGACGCCGAAGACGGCATCGCGCAGGTCGATCCGGACGCTGATGAGCGCGTCCTGGCCGCGCCGGACGCGGGACGCGGGCCCGGACGTGCCGCCGGCGCCGAAGAAGGTGTCAAAGATGTCCTGGAACGCGAAGCCCTGGCCTGCGTAGCCGCCGCCGAAGCCGTTGTCGGTGCCGTTCTCGTTGCCGGTGGTGTCGTAGACCCTGCGCTTCTGCGGATCGGACAGCACCTCATAGGCGTGGGTGACGGCCTTGAACCGTTCGGCGGCGTCGTCCCCGGGGTTGACGTCCGGGTGCAGCGAGCGGGCCAGCTTGCGGTAGGCCTTTTTGATCTCCTCGCCGGTGGCTTCCGGGGAGACTCCAAGAACGTCGTAGTGGCTGCTCAAAGTTCGTATCTCTTCCTGGTTGTACTGCCTGGGGTCAAAGGATGTCCGGGGCGTGCGGTCACGGGCCCAGAATCCTCGAAAGGTAGCGGGCCACCGCGCGGACGGCGGCCATGGTGGTGGGATAGTCCATCCGGGTGGGGCCGAGGATGCCCACCTTGGCCGTGGCGTCGGGGCCGTAGCCGGTGGCCACCACCGACGCCTCGGCCAGCCCGTCGTAGGGGTTTTCCCGGCCGATGCTGACGGCCACGCCGCGCGGGTCCTGCGCCATGTCGCTCAGGAGCCGCAGCATTACCACCTGCTCCTCGAGCGCTTCCAGCACGGGGCCGATGCTGAGCGGGAAGTCCACGTTGGACCGCGCCAGGTTGGCCGTTCCGGCGAGGACCATCCGGTCTTCCCGGCTGTTGTGGGCGAGGCCTTCCAGTCCCTTGCCGAGGGCCATGGCAACGGGGCGCTCGGCCGGCGTGCAGCCGGCCACGACGGCGGCCAGGTGCTGGGGCAGGATGGCCACCGGCGTTCCGGCCACACCGGTCAGGAACCTGGTGCGCAGGGCGGCGAGCGTGTCGTCCGACAGGTCGTGCCCGGCGTCGACCACGCGCTGGTCCACCTTGCCGGAATCGGCGATCAGCACGATCAACACCTTCCGCGGCGCCAGCAGCACGAATTCAATGTGCCGCACCACAGCGCGGCTCAGGTGCGGGTACTGCACCACGGCGACCTGGTTGGTCAGCTGGGAAAGGAGCCGGACCGTGCGGTCCAGGACGTCGTCGAGGTCCTCCGACCCCTCGAGGAGGGTCTGGATGGCGCGCTTCTCGGCCGGGGACAACGGCTTGACGGCAGAAATCTGGTCGACGAACAGGCGGTAGCCCTTGTCCGTGGGAATCCTGCCTGCACTGGTGTGCGGGGCCGTGATGAGTCCCTCGTCTTCCAGTGCAGCCATGTCGTTGCGGATGGTGGCGCTGGAAACGCCCAGATGATGCCGTTCCACCAGGGCCTTGGAGCCGACAGGCTCGCGGGAATGGACATAGTCCTCCACGATGGCGCGCAGCACCTCAAGCTTCCGTGGTTCGCTCACAGTCCACCTCCTTTTGGCCTTGACCGCGCCGGGCGGTGATCCCGCCCATAGACGCTGTGGTTAGCACTCGACATGCCTAAGTGCTAACAAGTCTAATATGAGTCGCCGCGTTGTTAGCATTGGTACCGCTCCGGGCGAAATTCCGGGCGTCTGTCCCCCGGCGGCATGACCGCGGCCGGAGCGGCTCCTTCCAAGTGCAGAGCGGTGAACGAATGCAGTATCAGACCTGGGGCCCGCAGGAGATGGCAGCGCCCGCCAAGAAAAGCCTGCCCGAGGTGCCGGTGGAGCGCGGCATGGTGCTCGAGGACGTCCAGTCCGGTTGGGTGGGCGCGGTAACCCGGGTGGAGAAGTCCGGCGGCATGCACGTGGTGGCGCTTGAGGACCGCCGCGGAAAGTCCCGCTCCTTCAAACTGGGCTTCGGCTTCCTCCTCGAGGGCCAGCCGATCCGGCTGATGCCCCCGGCTCCCAAAGCGAAACCCGCAGGGTCAGGCACTGCCGGCCGGACGGCGTCGGGTTCGGTGCGTGTGGAAGGGCAGCGGGCACAGGTGGCCAAGGCCAGCCGGATCTGGGTTGAAGGCAAGCATGACGCCGAACTCGTGGAAAAAGTCTGGGGCGACGACCTCCGGGTGGAGGGCATCGTCGTCGAACCTCTCCATGGCATCGATGACCTGGCGGCGGCCGTTGCGTCCTTCCGCCCCGGTCCCGGCCGCAGGCTGGGCGTCCTGGTGGACCATCTGGTCCCCGACTCCAAGGAATCCAGGATCGCCGACGCCGTGATGGCGTCCCCCGGCGCCGCCGGAAACGTGCTGATCGTTGGCCACCCGTATGTCGACGTCTGGCAGGCGATCCGGCCGTCTGTGCTCGGCATTCCGCAGTGGCCCGTGGTGCCGCGCGGCACGGACTGGAAAACCGGCATCCTCACCGCCTTCGGCTGGCCGCACGAGACCAAGGAGGACATTGGCCTCGGCTGGCAGAAGCTCCTCGGCGCCGTGCGCACCTACGCTGACCTTGAGCCCGCCCTGCTGGGCCGGGTGGAAGAGGTCATCGATTTCCTAACAGTTCCGTAGCTACGGCCCGGCGATTCGGCGTTAGGCCCGCGATTGCCCGTACGGCCCGGTATCCTTGGTACGGCGCCACCGCACCGCGGGCCCGGCGCCGCATCAAAGCACCATCGCACCAACGCAAGCTAAAGGAAGACACCGTGGCAGAAGACGCTCGCGACCGCAGGGACACACAGTCCGGCCAGGACCTGCCCCAGTACCATGGCGTTCCGGCCAACGCGCTTCCGCTGACCGCCAGCGAGGACCGGCAATGGGCCACCCTGGCACACTTCGGCGGCATCCTCGGCTGTGTTCCGGCGCTGCTGATCTACCTCATCTTCCGCGACCGCGGCCCGTTCACCGCGCAGGAATCCAAGGAAGCCCTCAACTTCACGCTGCCCCCGACCATTGCGGCCTTCGTGGCCAACCTGCTGGTCCTGCTTCCCGTCGTCGGCAACCTGTTCGCGGTGGTGGCCACACTCATCTGGATTGCGCTGACCTGCTTCGCGGTGTCCGCCGGCGTCCACGTCAACAAGGGCCAGCCGCACCGGTACCAGTACAACCTGCGCTGGATCAAGTAGCCGGCCGGATCACGTAGCCAAAAGCAACGCGAGGTCAGTTCCAGCCCAATCAGGTATGGATATTGGGCTGGAACTGACCTCGCGTTGTTTGTCTGTGGTGGGGACTCAGTCCGGCAGGAGCCTGCGGACCACGGCGTCCGCCAGCAGGCGGCCTTTCAGCGTAAGGACGAGGCGGCCCCTGAAGGCGTCCTCCGGCACCACGAGGCCGTCGGCGATCAGCCCGGCGACGGCCTTCCTTCCGGACGGCGCGAGGGCAGCGGTTTCGAGGCCCGAGGAAAGCCGGGCCTCCAGCATGACCTTTTCGACATCCCGGGTTTCGTCGTCGAGCGTTTCACGTCCTGCCGCCGGCGACACGCCTGAGCCCAGCCGGCCGGCGTAGGCGGTGGGGTGCTTCACGTTCCACCAGCGCACCCCGCCCACATGCGAGTGGGCGCCCGGGCCGATGCCCCACCAGTCATCCCCGCGCCAGTAGGCGAGGTTGTGGCGGCAGGCCTGGTCCGGCGTCGCGGACCAGTTGCTGACCTCATACCAGTGGAGGCCGGCGTCGGTGATCATCCTGTCGGCGAGCTCGTACTTGTCGGCGTGGTCGTCGTCGTCAATTTCCGGAACTTCGCCACGGCGGATCTGGGCGGCGAGCTTGGTCCCGTCCTCAATGATCAGCGCGTAGGCGCTGATGTGGTCCGGCTTGTAGGACAGGGCGGTTTCCAACGAAAAGCGCCAGTCCTCCATTGATTCGCCGGGCGTGCCGTAGATGAGGTCCAAGCTGACGGCGAGTCCGGCGTCGCGCGCCCACTGCACCACGAGCGGGACGCGGCTCGGTGTGTGCGTCCGGTCCAGGACCTTCAGCACATGGGGAACCGCGGACTGCATCCCGAAGGACACACGGGTGAAGCCCGCGTCCGCAAGCAACTGCAGCGATTCCGGCGTGACGGAGTCCGGATTGGCCTCCGTTGTCACCTCGGCACCGGGTTCGATCGCCCAGGTGTCGATGGCGGCACGGAGGATCCGCGCCAGGTCCTCGGCAGGCAGCAGCGTGGGCGTGCCGCCGCCGAAGAAGACGGTGCTCAGCCTGCGGGCAGGCAGGCCCGACTCCACGAGGACCCGCGCGGCAAAATCCACTTCCGAGATGGCGGTCGAGGCGTACGCGTCCTGGGACGCGCCGCCGCCGAGCTCGGTTGCGGTGTAGGTGTTGAAGTCGCAGTAACCGCAGCGGACAGCGCAGAACGGGATGTGCACGTAGAGCCCGAAGGCCCGGCTGGCCGCACCGTCCGCCGCCTGCCGTGGCAGCAGGCCGTCCGACGGCGCGGGGTCGCCCAGGGGAAGAACGCTAGGCATGCGTGCGGCCTCCGGAGGTTCGGGCCACGGTCATCACTACTTCTTGGCCTTGTCCTTGGATTCGTCGGTGGTGAGAGCTGCGATGAAGGCTTCCTGCGGCACTTCCACGCGCCCCACCATCTTCATGCGCTTCTTGCCTTCCTTCTGCTTTTCCAGCAGTTTGCGCTTACGGGAGATGTCACCGCCGTAGCACTTGGCAAGAACGTCCTTGCGGATGGCGCGGATGGATTCGCGGGCGATGATCCGGGAGCCGATGGCGGCCTGGATGGGCACCTCGAACTGCTGGCGCGGGATGAGTTCGCGCAGCTTGCCGGTCATCATCACGCCGTAGGCGTAGGCCTTGTCCTTGTGGGTGATCGCGCTGAAGGCGTCCACCTGTTCGCCCTGGAGCAGGATGTCCACCTTGACCAGGTCGGCGACCTGTTCGCCGTCGGCCTTCCAGTCCAGCGAGGCATAGCCGCGCGTCTTGGACTTGAGCAGGTCGAAGAAGTCGAAAACAATTTCGGCCAGCGGCATCCAGTACCGCAGCTCAACCCGGTCCTCGGACAGGTAGTCCATGCCGCGCATGACGCCGCGCCGGCCCTGGCAGAGCTCCATGATGGCACCGACAAATTCGTTGGGCGCGAGGATGGTGGCGGCCACCATGGGTTCGCGGACCTCGTTGATTTTTCCGGAGGGGAACTCGCTGGGGTTCGTCACGGTGACCACGTTCTTGTCCTCGAGCGTGACCTCGTAGACGACGTTGGGCGCCGTGGAGATCAGGTCCAGGTTGAATTCGCGCTCGAGCCGCTCACGGACGATCTCCAGGTGCAGCAGGCCGAGGAAGCCCACGCGGAAGCCGAAGCCGAGGGCAGCGGAGGTTTCCGGTTCGTAGATCAGGGCCGCATCGTTCAGCTTGAGCTTGTCCAGCGCATCGCGGAGCACCGGGTAGTCCGTCCCGTCCAGAGGGTAGAGGCCCGAGAACACCATCGGCTTGGGGTCCGCATAACCGCTTAGGGATTCCGCCGCGGGCTTGGCGAGGTTGGTGACGGTGTCGCCCACCTTCGACTGGCGGACGTCCTTCACACCGGTGATGAGGTAGCCTACCTCGCCAACACCAAGGCCCTTGGAGGGTATGGGCTCCGGAGAGCTGACGCCGATTTCCAGGAGCTCGTGGCTGGCCTTGGTGGACATCATCTGGATGCGCTCACGCGGGTGCAGCATGCCGTCCACCACGCGGACATAGGTAACCACGCCGCGGTAGGTGTCGTAGACGGAGTCGAAGATCATGGCCCGGGCAGGTGCTTCCGGGTCGCCGACGGGTGCGGGCAGGTCGCGGACGATCTTATCCAACAGTGCCTCGACACCCACGCCGGTCTTGCCGGAGACCAGCAGGACGTCTTCGGGATCACCGCCGATGAGGCTGGCCAACTCGGCGGCGTACTTCTCCGGCTGCGCGGCCGGCAGGTCGATCTTGTTCAGGACCGGGATGATGGTGAGGTCGTTTTCCATTGCCAGGTACAGGTTGGCCAGCGTCTGGGCCTCGATGCCCTGGGCGGCGTCCACCAGAAGCACTGCGCCTTCGCAGGCGGCGAGCGAACGGGACACCTCGTAAGTGAAGTCCACGTGGCCCGGCGTGTCGATCATGTTCAGGGCGTAGCTCGTGCCGTCGAGTTCCCAGGGCATGCGGACGGCCTGGGACTTGATGGTGATACCGCGTTCCCGCTCGATATCCATGCGGTCCAGATACTGGGCCTTCATGTCGCGGGACTGCACGACGCCGGTGAACTGCAGCATGCGGTCGGCCAGGGTGGACTTACCGTGGTCAATGTGCGCGATGATGCAGAAATTCCGAATAATGGCCGGATCTGTCGCGGCGGGCACCGGGGCGGTGCGGGCCATGGGAGACACGCAGGGTCCTTACTGTTGGCATTTCAGCGGCGCTGTTCAGGCTGAACTCTGGCCATCCTGCTGCCTGCCGCAATATCTGAACCTCTAGTCTCCCACGTCCCGGCCGTTGGCAGTACATTTTGCGCGGCCCGCACACCCGGATGTCCAGCCGCTCCGGAGCCCGCGCCGGTATGGTGGCCCGCATGGCCCTGAACTTCTCCTCCATCGGCGGCGCCCTGCGCGCCTCCCTCCGGTTCCTCGGCGTGCTGAAGCAGCCGGCGGTCCGCACTCCGGCCCGCAAGCGCACCTCGGCGCGCACGCGCGCCACCGCCGCCCGGACTCCTTCAACCTCGCGTACCCCCGCGGCACCCCGGGGCAGGTCCGGAAAGGCAGGCGGGCTTCCTTCCGGCGTCACGGGGACGTACCCGGGCGACTTCACCGGCACGGCGACCCTGCGCTACTCCCCCGCCCCCGACGGGCGCCCGGACCCGGGCGAGATTGTATGGACCTGGATTCCCTTCGAAGAGGACCATTCGCGCGGCAAGGACCGCCCGGTCCTTCTGGTGGGCAGCCATGGCAGATATCTGCTGGGCCTGATGCTGACCAGCAAAGACCATGACGGCCACCCTCGGGCGGGCCTCGACTACGTGGACATCGGCACCGGACCGTGGGACCGTCAGGGCCGCCCCAGCGAGGCCAAACTGGACCGCGTCCTGCAGATTCACCCGGCCGACATCCGGCGCGAGGGGTCGGTGCTGGAGCGGAAGAAGTTTAGGCTGGTGGCGGACGAATTGCGGCGGCAGCACGGCTGGAAATGATGCCGCCGCGCCGTCCCCGCGCTGAATGGCCACAAATGGCTCCGACCTGCTAATATTTTTAGCTGTGTGTCCGTGCAGGTCGACGGTCACTGATGGCTGGCCGCCATAGGTATCCCCACGCCGCTCAGTCAAGGCCAGCTTGAAAGCCCTCTAGACCATTTCCGCATTACAAAGAGAGTTCACACGTGGCAAATATCAAGTCCCAGAAGAAGCGCATCCTGACCAACGAGAAGGCTCGCCTGCGCAACAACGCAGTCAAGTCCGAGCTGAAGACGGCCATCCGCGCCGTCAACACCGCCGTTGAGTCCTCCGACAAGGACGCTGCTACTACTGCGCTCGTTTCTGCCAGCCGTAAGCTGGACAAGGCTGTCAGCAAGGGTGTTCTGCACAAGAACAACGCTGCAAACCGCAAGTCGGCGATCTCCAAGAAGGTCAACGCACTCTAAGGTTTTCCAGTTCATCTGAACTGATGCTTGTGGCCGGCACCAATGGTGCCGGCCACTTCTCTTTTAACTTCCGACGGCGGGCTACCGGCTTAAGTTCAGACGGCGGGACTTCCGACGGCAAGACTTGCGACGGCGCCGCGAACGGGGCCTACAGCGACCGGCGACTTCCGCCCCGTTCCGCGTCCGCGTTCGCGGCGCCGGGCTAACGCCCGCGGGCAGCAGCCGCGATCACAGTCACGGCGTGTTCCACGGCGTACACGGGATCGCGCGACAGTCCTTTGACCTGTGCGTCAGCTTCGGCCGTGACCTGGATGGACCGCGCAAGACCCTCCGGCGTCCACCTCCGGACGTCGCGCTGCGCCTGCTCCACCAGCCAAGGCTGCATCCCCAGTTGCCTCGCGATCTGCGCAGCGGAGCCCTTGGCGCCGGCGACTTTGGCGACTGTCCGCAGCTTCGCCGCCAGTGCCGCTACCAGCGGCACCGGGTCGGCTCCGGTGGCCAGCGCATGCCGCAGGGTTGACAGGGCCACGGGCCCGTTGCCAGCCATCGCGGCGTCGGCCACCTTAAAGGCTGTCGCCTCGACCCTGCCGCCGTAGTAGCGGTCGACCATGTCAGCATCAACGGCTGTGGAGGCGTCGGCTATGAGTTGACTGCACGCCGCCGCCAGTTCGGACAGGTTGGCACCAACGGCGTTGACCAGGGACTGGACTGCCTCAGGGGTGATCCGCCTCGCGGCGGCCTTGAACTCCGCCGTGACGAAGGCGGTCTTTTCCGCATCCTTCTTCAGCGGCTGGCAGTCTACGGTCGGCCATCCGCCGGCTTTCACGGCGTCGAGCAGTTTCTTGCCGCGGGTTCCGCCGCCGTGCCGGAGCACGAGGACAGCGTCCTGCTCCACGTGCTTGAGATAGGTCAGTGCATCTGCCAGGAAGGCGTCGTTCATCGCTTCAAGGCCGTCCACTTCAATCAGCTTGCTCTCGCCGAAGAGTGACGGGCTGACATTCAGGGCCAGGGCCCCCGCCTCATACGAGCCGGCAGTGAGCCTGGTGATTTCGACGTCCGGCGCGGCCGCACGGACCTGCGTTCGGACGCGGTCCATCGCACGGATGCCGAGGTACTCCTCGGGGCCCGTGATCAGGACGACCGCCGCAGGGGCCACGTCCCGCCACGACGCCGCATTGGCTGCCGGTGTCTTCGGTCGTTGCTGGGCAGCGGCCACTGGTGATTCCTCCCGGAGTTCAGATTGCAGACTCTAAGTCTCCCATGACCGGCGGGACCGGCGCGGCGGAGCCTGCCCTCCGGCAGCCGGTCAAGGAGGCTGACAGTGCCGGCGTGCGCAACGAAGACCAGTTTGACGGTCCGGGCGGGATGGGCAGCCATCCACACGGCGAGCAAGTCACGATGGAAACAACACCACGGTCAGGAGCCCAAACACGCCTTCCGGCCAGGGCGGCGCGGCCCCGGGAAGACCGGCGGTGAACCGGGCGACGGTTGCCACGCCACCGGCAATGAAGCCGGCAACCCCGATCAGTACGGTTGCCAGCCACGGCGCGAGGGGCAGCAGGGCCACAGCAGCCGCGCCCAGGATGGTGACGGGTGCTACGAGCGGCGCAACAAACACATCGGCCAGCAGCGAGTAGGTGGAAAACTGCGCCGGCAGCATCATAATGACTGGTCCGCACAGCACCTGGGCTGACAGGGGCACGGCGACGGCTGCCGCCGCCCAGCGCGGCACGCTTTCTGCAAACCAGCCCATGACGCAGCGGCCCAGCACAATGATCCCCAGCGCGGCGAGGACGGAGAGCAGGAACCCGAAGCTGACGCCCAGTTCCGGCTGTACGCCTGAGGTCGCTAATTCAGAGATAAAGGTCTCATTTCTTCGACCACCGTGACCAGTAGTCGAGCGGTTTTGCGCACCCCCGGGCCGTGGAAGTGCCCGATGACAAGGGCCACGGCCTCGTCGAACAAGTCGCCAGGGAGACGCGAGCGCGCGCCCGCTCTGCTGCAGACGGCAACGGCTCAAGACGACTATGGCGTGACAGGGCGTCCTGCCGTTCAAGTTCTTGACAGCCTTCTAGTAACGCGCGTAATCTTGCTCACATCGCCACTAGGTAACTCGCGTTACTTCATCACACGCGCGGGACACCTCAGGCCCAACCCCTGGCACTCACCCAGGGTCCACGAAGACCACGGAGCATTCAATGGCGAAGACCACGACCCCCAGCAAAGCCGCGGCTGTGCGGCAGCGGGGTGTCACCATGAGTGATGTCGCCAAGCACGCCGGCGTCTCCCGGACTGCGGTCTCGTTCGTGCTGAGCAACCGCGAAAACGCCAGTATTTCTGAGGAAACGCGCACCCGCATCAACGACGCCGCGCAGGCATTGGGTTACCGCCCGAATGCCGGAGCACGCGCACTGGCTTCCCAGCGCAGCGATTGGTATGGACTCGTCACCGAGATCGTGACGGCCCCGTTTGCGGTGGACATCATCAAGGGCGCCCAGGACCAAGCCTGGCTTGACCGCCGGTTCCTGCTTATCGCGCCTTCCGACCAGGCCGATGCCGTAGGACCCAACCAGGGCCTGGAAGACGCAGCCGTTGAAAAGCTGTTGGAACAACGAGTGGAAGGACTTTTGTACGCGGCAACATTCCACCGCGGCGTGCATGTTCCGGAAAGCGCCCACGAGGTGCCAACCGTCCTGGTCAATTGTTTTGACGCGGACGGGAAGCTGCCCTCGATCGTCCCGGACGAGCGCGCCGGCGGCAGGGTCGCCGTCGAACGTTTGCTCCGGGCCGGCCACCGCAGGATCGGAGTCATCAACCTGGACCCGGCTATTCCCGCAGCAATCGGGCGTTTGGAAGGTGCACGCGAAGCACTTGCCGAAGCCGGTTTCGAGCTGGACCCGGAGCTCGTGGTGCCCGGATTTGCCACGGCGGACGGCGGGTATGAGGCCGCGTGCCACATCCTGGACCGCTACCCACAGGAGGATAGGCCAACCGCCCTGTTCTGCCTCAACGACCGCATGGCGATGGGCGCTTACGACGCCATCAAGGAACGGGGACTGACCATCCCCGCAGACATCGCCGTGATCGGCTTCGACAACCAGGAACTCATTGCAGCCTACCTCAGGCCAAAGCTGACCACGGTTGCGTTGCCATTCGAAAAAATGGGCGCTCTGGGAGTCCAGACGCTCGCCGCTCTGACAGCAGGACAGCCGATCACTGCCGACCAGCAATTGGTCGACTGTCCGCTGCTAGAACGCTCTTCGGTCTGACCGCGAAATCAATTTCGAAGAGCTAACCCTTACCCACCCCTTCACCTTGCTGATGAAGATAGGAAAGAGATAACCATCATGACACAACCCCGATACCTGAGGTCTGCCCGCATCGCCGCGGCCGGGCTGGCGGTAGGCGCACTGCTGCTGACCGGCTGTGCAGCCACCGTCAACAAGTCAGGCACAAGCTCCTCGACTTCGGACAACACGAACGCCATGCTCACCATCCCACGGGAAGACATGAGCACCTTCGAGCGCAACTTCAATCCCTTTGCGCCCGCGGTGAATCCCATGGTCAACCAGGCGATCTACGAACCCCTGTTGGTCTTCAACCCGGCCAAGGGAGACACGACGCCGTGGCTCGCCACCGAATGGAAGACTGCTGCTGACGGCAAATCCATCACCTTCACCCTGCGCGACGGTGTGAAGTGGTCCGATGGCAAGCCACTCGTGGCCGACGACGTCGCCTACACGTTCGAGCTGCAGAAGAAGCTCAAGGGCGGCTACGAGTACCTCGTCGGCGCCACCGCCGAGGGAGCCAACAAGGTGACCTTCACCTTCAACAAGCCCTGGTCTCCGGCGCTCTACGAAGTGGGCCAGCTACCCATTCTGCCCAAGCACATCTGGTCTGCGATCGCCGACCCGGCGAGGGACGCCAACGCCACGCCCGTGGGAACAGGGCCTTACACGGAGGTCGATTCCTTCCAGGCTCAGTCCTACGCACTCAAGAAAAACCCCAACTACTGGCAGCCGGAAAAACAGAAGATTGCTGGCATCAAGATGCTTGCAATGTCCGGCAACGACGCAGCCAATCTGGCCAGCGTCAACGGGGATGTCGACTGGGCCACCCAGTTCATCCCAAACATCGAGAAGACCTTCATCTCCAAAGATAAGGAGCACCGCCACTACTGGTTCCCGCCCACGGGTGCCATGATCAATTGGCAGCTCAACACCACCAAGGCTCCGTTTAACGACCCAAAGGTGCGCAAGGCGCTCAGCATGGCCGTGGACCGCGACCAGGTGACCAAGATCGGGATGAGCGGCTACGCCCAGCCCGCCGACTGCACCGGCCTTTCCGGCAACTACGAGAAGTGGAAGAACCCGGCCGTCAAGGACAACTGCAGCTGGACCAAGCTCAACGTGGACGAAGCCAACAAAGTCTTGGACGAAGCCGGCTACCCCAAGGGGGCCGACGGCAAGCGCACCTTGAAGGATGGAACGCCTTTCGAGTTCAAGATCTCCGTGGGCGCCAGCTCCTCCGACTGGCTGTCCGTAGCCAACGTGATCTCACAGAACCTCCAGGCAGTGGGAGTCACGGCCAAGGTGGACTCTCCGGACTGGGCCTCCGTGGTGGCGGGATACGAACAGGGCACGTTTGACTCCGGCATTGTCTGGAGCGCCAACGATCCCAGCCCGTTCAAGTACTTCAACAATGCCATGGGCAGCGCCACAGTGAAGCCGGTCGGCACCAAGACGTTCGACAACTACCACCGCTTTGGTGACCCCAAAGCCGATGCGCTCCTGCAGGATTTCGTTGCCGCCGGTGATGAAGCCAAGCAGAAGGACGTCGCGTACAAGCTCCAGGAAGAATACAACGACGCCGCCCCGCTGGTGCCGCTGTTCTCAGGACCTGAATGGGGCGACTACACGGACGTCCACTTCACGGGATGGCCGTCGCAGGACAACCCTTATGCCACACTTTCCGATCGTTCTCCTACCACGGTGCTGATTCTCACCACTTTGGAACCGCGCAAGTAACTGCTGGGCCCAGCAGCCCGGCATGCCCGGCGCCGGATCACCGCGCCGGGCATGCCGCCCCTCCCCATTACCGCAATACCTGAATGGAGGAAACCGTGCGCTTTATCCTGCGCCGCCTGGGTTTCTACCTGATCGCCTTCTGGGCGTCCATCACCTTGAACTTCCTGCTCCCGCGCTTCATGCCCGGCGACCCCGTCTCGCGCATGTTTGCCCGTACCCAGGGGAAGATGCAGCCTGAACAGATCGACGCACTGCGTAAGCTGCTCGGTGTGGACGACCGTCCCATCTGGGAGCAGTACATCGACTATCTGCACAACATTGTTACTGGCAACATGGGCATTTCGATTTCCCGCTTCCCCGCCCCGGTCACCGAGGTCATCGCCGCCCAGATCGGCTGGACCCTCCTGCTCGGCGGAACCGCACTGGTGATTGCCGCCGTCGTAGGTAACTTGCTCGGCATCCTGGCCGCCTGGCGGCGGGGCGGAGCGATCGACTCCGCACTGCCGCCAGTTTTGATCTTCGTCGGCTCCTTCCCATACTTCTGGCTAGCTATGGGCGCGCTGTACCTGTTCGGCGTGATCCTAGGCTGGTCGCCGCTGCGCCACGCGTTCACGGACGGTGTGGAACCCGGCTTCACCTGGGAGTTCCTGTCCGACGTCGGCGCCCACTTGATGCTTCCGGCGCTGACAATCGTGCTGGTGTCGATCGGCGGGTGGATGCTTGGCATGCGCAACACGATGATCGCAACCAACTCCGAGGACTACATCACCATGGCCGAGGCCAAGGGACTACGTCCGGGACGCATCATGTTCCGCTACGCAGCCCGGAACGCCATGCTCCCCTCCGTTACCAGTTTCGGCATGGGCCTGGGCTTCGTGGTGGGCGGTGCCATGCTGACCGAGGTGGTGTTCGCGTACCCGGGTGTTGGCTACCAGCTCCTCAACGCCGTCCAGGGCCTCGACTACCCGCTTATGCAGGGCCTGTTCCTGACCATCACCGCCGCCGTGCTGCTGGCCAACTTCCTGGTGGACATCCTCTACGTCCGCCTCGACCCGCGCGTGCGCAGCAACTAAGGGACCCACCATGACAACCGCAATTCTGAAGCAGCCCAGTGAGCCCACGGCTGCCCGCAAGCCCAACCGCAGTTTCGTCCACGGACTTATCGCCAGCAAGAAGGCCCTGGGGGGCATGATCGTGATGCTCGTGTTCATCGCGCTTGCGTTGCTGGCCCCCGTGCTGTTCCCCGGCGACCCGTCCAGGATCACCGCGATGGCCTCGCTGGAACCGTCTCCCGAGCACTGGCTCGGCACCACGGCTAAAGGTCAGGACGTGCTTGCCCTGACTGTCCACGGCTCCCGCAGTTCCCTGTTAGTGGGGTTGACTGTGGGCTTCGCATCCACCTTCATCGGCATTTTGGTGGGCCTGGCCTCGGCGTACTTTGGCAAGTTCATTGACGAAGCACTGTCCCTGGTGACCAACGTCTTCCTGCTCCTGCCCGGACTGCCGCTCCTTGTCATCCTGGCCGCGTTCCTGCCGCCGGGTTTGGGAACCGTAATCCTGGTCCTCGTGGTCACCGGCTGGGCTGGGTCGGCACGTGTATTGCGCTCTCAGGCGCTGTCCATCGGCTCAAAGGACTTTGTGGCCGCAGCCGTGGTGTCCGGCGAACGGGCGGGCCGGATCATGTTCCGCGAGATCCTGCCGAACATGGCCTCGATCGTCATGGGTACCCTGCTGTCCTGCGTCATCTACGGCATCGGCGCCCAGGCCGGCCTGGAATTCCTTGGACTGGGCGATGTCAGCACCGTTTCCTGGGGCAACAACCTCTTCTGGGCCGGCAATGAGGGCGCCCTACTCACCGGAAGCTGGTGGGTGTTCGTCCCCTCGGGTGTCTGCATCGCAATGGTCGCGTTCGCCCTGGCGCTCATCAACTACGCCGTGGACGAGGTTACTAACCCGCGGCTGCGGAAGATCAAAACCCCAAAAATTACCGAAAGGAGCTCCGCAAAGTGACTGTCTCCCAAGTCTCCTTCGGCTCCCACGAGCCCGTTCTCGACGTCAGGAACCTCACCGTAAAGTACGTCGGCGACACCCGCTCCACTACCGCCGTCGACAACGTTTCCTTCAGCATCGGCACCGGCGAGGTGTTCGGGCTGGCGGGCGAGTCCGGCTGCGGGAAGTCGACCATCGCCAACTCGATCATGCGGCTGCTCAAGGATCCCGCGAAGATCGCCGCCGGCAGCATCTCCTTTGGCGGCAAGGACGTCCTGGCCATGAGCCCGGAGGAACTGCGGCGTTTCCGCTGGCAGGACGTGGCCATGGTGTTCCAGTCGGCCATGAACTCGCTTAATCCGGTGCTGACTATCGGGGAGCAGATTGCGGACATCTTCACCACCCACGCCGGCTACTCGCGCCAGGAATCCCTTAGACGCGCAGGCCAGCTGCTGGAACTTGTGAGAATTGACCCCGCTCGCCTCAAGTCGTACCCGCACCAGCTTTCGGGCGGCATGCGCCAACGTGCGGTGATCGCGATGGCCGTTGCGCTCAAGCCGTCGCTGCTGATCCTGGACGAACCCACCACGGCCCTGGACGTCGTAGTGCAGCAGGAAATCATGGCCCAAATCAAGGAACTCCAGCGCGAACTGGGCTTCTCCGTCCTCTTCATCACCCACGACATGTCCCTCATGGTGGAACTCTCACATCGTATGGCCGTGATGTACGGAGGCCGGATCGTGGAGACCGCGAAAGCCCATGACGTCTACACCGACCCCCGCCACCCCTACACGCAGGCCCTGATGGGGGCGTTCCCGCCGCTCACCGGTCCGCGGGTTCCGCTGACCGGGCTGCCCGACGGCGTGAAGTTCCGGAACATCCCGGACCTCACCGAAGCCGCACCCGGCCATTTCGTGGCATCTGTCAGTGCCGACGCTGAAGCAGCCGTCCTGGAAGGAGCCGCACGATGAACCACGCTGTACTGTCCTCCTCACGTCCAGACGTTTCCAGCCAAACCCCCGCCCTCGAGGTCCGCGGACTGGGTAAGTCGTTCCCCATTGGCGGTCTGTTATCCCGTCAGTCGTTCCGGGCTCTGCACGGCGTTGATCTGACCATCGGCCGCGGCGAAATCGTGGCCCTCGTTGGAGAGTCTGGGTCGGGTAAGAGCACCCTGGCCCGCTGCGTTGCCCGGCTCGAGAAGCCGAGCTCCGGCGCGATCCTGCTCGACGGCGTCGACGTCCTCAACCGCGACCGTGTCCATGCATCGCGGGCCTTCCGCTCGCAACTGCAAATGGTCTTCCAGGATCCTTTCGGCTCGCTGAATCCTGCCCACAGAGTGGAGCACTTCCTGCGGAGGTCGCTGGCGATCCACCGGACGGGCGGCAGCTCCGACACAGCGACGCAGCAGCGACTCGAGGAGCTCATGACCACCGTGGGCCTGCAGGCCGACATACTGAACTCCTACCCGCACGAGCTCTCCGGCGGGCAGCGCCAACGAGTCGCGATTGCCCGGACCCTTGCCGTGGAACCACGGGTCATTCTCGCCGACGAACCCACCTCCATGCTGGATGTCTCGGTCCGGATCGGCGTGCTGAACCTGATGCGAAAGCTCCGCGATGAGCAGGGAATCTCCATGCTCTACATCACCCACGACCTCGCCTCGGCCCGATACCTGGCGGACCGGACGGCGGTCATGTTCGCGGGAGAGCTCGTTGAAGAGGGCGAGTCCCTGGATCTCCTGGCCAAGCCGGCCCACCCGTACACGCAGCTGCTGGTCTCGGCCGTGCCGGATCCGGCCCGGGCGGGCTCTTACGATCCCGTCCGCCGTGCCGAGCTGCGGCAGGCTGTGATGGCGTCGACCAGCTGCGCTTTCGACGGCGACCCAAACCAGACCTGCTCGGCCGAGGAACCCGTTCGCCACCGCGTGGGCGACCCCGAAAACCGCCACTGGGTGCGCTGCCACCTCTACCACCCACGCGCTGGTGCCGGTGGCCATGCACTGGCGGCTGAACCCACGCTGGCAACTCAACGTACAGCCAAGCAAACCCCATGACACAACACACCCACCCGCTCGCTACCGCTTCTACTTGGTTTCCGCTGCCGGTTGGCTCCAAGGCCTCAAGTCGGCGTCTCCCCCATCCGCCCACCAGCTCCACTCATCCGCCTGCCGGCATTCCTACGGGACCTGCAGAGACCACTCCTGCCCAAGAAATGAGACCTCACCTTCATGACTGCCGCGACCGACACGATAACTGAGACCTTCCGGCCGGCCCTGCACTACGCAGCCCGGAATACCTGGCTCAATGACCCAAACGGCCTGATTTTTCATGGCGGCGTCTACCACCTCTACTACCAGAACAACCCGCAGGGAAACGTCTGGGGAAACATGTCCTGGGGACACGCCACTTCCACGGACCTGCTGACCTGGACCGAACACCCTGTCGCCATCGCCTGTGATGAGAACGAAGAGATCTTCTCCGGCAGCATCGTCTATGACGGCGACAACACCAGCGGCTTCGGCACCGAATCCGTTGCCCCCCTTGTGGCCATTTACACCAGCGCGTACAAACCTGGCTCCGAGCATGAGGGCGTCCAGGCCCAGTCCCTGGCTCATAGCCTGGACGGTGGCTACACCTGGACCAAACACACAGGCAACCCCGTGCTCAACCGCGGGTCCGCCGACTTCCGCGACCCCAAAGTCATCCGGTATGACGGCGACGCAGGCACTTACTGGGTGATGGTCGCTGTCGAAGCCAAAGACTTCCAGGTGGTCTTCTACAAATCCGACGACCTGAAGAACTGGGAACTGCTGAGTACCTTCGGCCCGGCAAACGCCACCGGCGGCCTCTGGGAATGCCCGGACCTGTTCCCCCTTCCTGTGGACGGCGACCCGGAAAACCTCAAGTGGGTCCTCACCGTCAACCTCAACCCCGGCGGACCCAACAACGGCTCAGCAGGCCAATACTTCGTTGGCGACTTCGACGGGGAATCCTTCACCTCGGCCAGCACTGTCAGCGAAGGCCTCAAGGACCCTGACCGGCTGGGCGAATACCAGTGGCTGGACTGGGGCCGGGACTACTACGCCGCCGTCTCCTTTTACGACGCCCCGGATAATCGCCGCCTCATGATCGCCTGGATGAATAACTGGGAATATGCCAACCACATCCCCACCACGCCCTGGCGCAGCCCCATGAGCCTCGCCCGCGAAATCACACTCACTGCCAGGGACAGCAATTTGAGCCTGATACAGCAGCCAGTGGGTGATTGGGCAGCGCTGGCCGACCCGTCCAAATCCTTCACCCTTTCAGAAACTGCCATTTCCGATACGACGCTGGTTTTGGACGGCGCGGCCGGAACGGTCCAGCGCATTGACGCTACTTTCGCGCCCGGAAGCGCGGAGGAGTTCGGTCTTATCGTCCGGGGAGATGGCGTGCAGGGGACGCGGGTGGGCATCCGGCCCGGAGAAGACTCCCTGGTTGTGGATCGCCGGGAATCAGGGATTACAGATTTCCATGAAACCTTCTCCTCTTGCGACTCCGCTCCCATTCGACCGTTGGACGGGGGCTATCACCTCACAATCTTCGTGGACCACTGCTCTGTTGAAATATTCGCCCAAGGCGGTCAGGTCACCATGACCGAGCTAATCTTTCCGGCCGACACCAGTTCCGACGTGGCCATCTACGCAACCGGCGGAACAGCATACGTGAACCACCTGCAGATCACACAGGTTGCGTAGAGCGGGTACCCACGGGGCTGCCATCAGGTTGAACCACACCCCAACATGACGTCGTGGACCTGACAGCCACGGACCACGAAGTAGCCGAACAAGGACAGGACGCCGCCCGGATCCTTCGGGACATCCTGAATGGAAGGCCCCTGCCACCCTCGTGCGTCCGGCGCGCCTGGTTGTGCGAGAGACCACCGCACCTCCCCGTGCCCCGCGCTCAATTGCCACCCCCTGAAAGGAAACTTCATGCAATACCGCAAACTCGGCACAAGCGGCATGTACGTCAGCGCCATAGCACTGGCGACTGGGCCACGCATGGCGAAACCGTGGACCAGGCCCTCGCCACGGAATGCGTCCGCAAAGCGTTGGATCTGGGCATCACCACTTTAGACACCGCGGACGCCTATGCAGGCGTCAAGGCCGAATCCATGCTCTCCGAAGCCCTGAAGGGAGTCCGCCGCGAAAGCGTTGAGATCATGACCAAGGCGTTCTTTCCCACAGGACCGGGCAAGAACGACCGCGGCCTGTCCCCCAAACACGTCATGGAATCAATCAACGGTTCGCTGAGGCGTCTGCGGACGGCCTACGTGGACGTTTACCAGGCTCACGGCTACGACTACGAAACCCCCGCTGGAGGAAACCATGGGGCCTTCGGGGACATCGTCCATGCTGGTAAAGCGCACTACATCGGTCCCGGCTGACTGCTCCTTGGGATTACTCGGAGCCTGTTGCCCTGACACAGCCACGCGCTTCCCCTGCCAAGTACGCAGAGAAGGTGCGGGGGCTGCTTTGTGAGCGCCTGGTATTCAGGAGTTCGGAGTTGTGGCGCCAGGTGGCAAGAGCACGGATGACCATGACAATAATGAGCAATAGCCATATGAAAAGACAGCACGGTGAAGATCCAGCCGGCGGCTTTCCGAACGTAGCCGGCACGCCGTGCGCTTCGGCGCTACCGGCATTCAGGATCGCCAAGGCACCAAAGATGAACCCAAGAATGAAGATGCCAATAACGCCAAACATCGTCGCCTAGGACTTGCGAGCGGCACCCCCCCAAGTCAGGGAAGTAGAACGGCTGTCCGTTCTGGTCATAGGCCTGCGGGGTTTGCTGCGGGCCAAACCGCAGCTTGTCGTATACAGGCTGCCGTAAGCGGGCTGACCTTGTGGCTGCTGCTGGTCGAATCCTGGTGGCTGGGACCATTTGCCTACGTTCCCTACAGTATCCGGTCAAGCACGCAAGCCGTCTTGAAGTGGGCCGCCAGCACGAGTCGGATGGTTCCGGCGGGGTGGGCTGCCGCCCAGACTGCCAGCGCGGTCAGGACGGAGAACAGCATCATGGTGAGCAGTCCGAACGGGCCTTCGGGCCAGGGCGGGGCCGCGCCCGGCAGGCCAGCCGTGAACCTGGCTATGCCAGCCACCCCGGCTGCGAAAAAGCCTGCCACGCCGATCAGGGCGGTGGCCAGCCACGGCAGGAGCGGCACCAACGGCACGGCAGCAGTCCCCAATATGGTGACCGGCGCCACCAGTGGGGCCACGAGCATGTTGGCCAGCAACGAGTAAGTGGTGAACTGAGGCTGCAGCACCACGATCACGGGACCGCACAGCAGCTGGGCGGACAGCGGCACGGCGATACCCGCGGCCGCCCAGCGCGGCACTGCAGGGGGAATCCAGTCCATGATGCGCCGTCCCAACACGATGATCCCCAGCGTGGCCAAGACCGACAGCAGGAACCCGAAACTGGTGCCCAGCGCAGGATCACTAAGCAGCAGCGCGATGACCGCCAGGCACAGGAAGCTCAGCCCACGGCCCGCCCTGCCGCCGGCAAGGGACGCCAGGGCGATGGCACCCATCAGCGAGGCCCGCAGGACGCTGGCATCCGGTCCCACCATCAGGACAAAGAGCCCCAGGCCGGCCAAGGCCACCCCGGCCGCCGGCAGCCTGCCGAGCCGCAGGCTGCGGGCCGCCAGCAGCAGGGCTCCGAGAATGAGGCTGCAGTTGGCACCGGACACCGCCGTCAGGTGCGTGAGGCCCACGGTTTTCATGGCCGCCTCAAGCTCTTCGTCGAGGCCGCCGGTGTCGCCAGTGACCATGCCAGGGAGGAGCCCCCTCGCGTCGGGGGCCAGCCACGCCGAGGCTGAAGCGAACCGCTTGCCCAGCGTGGCCGGCACCTGCTGCCAATCCTGCGCTGCCGCAAGCCGCGCGGGCGGTGATGACGCACTCAACATCGCTGCCTCCACGCGGCCCGGGTCCGGAGGACGGAGCTTTCCGGTGACCCGGAGCAGCTGGCCGGTGCCGGCGTGCTGCCACTCCTGCCCGCCAAGGATGACCACCGGCAGTTGGGCGTGCGTGACCTGGCCTCCGGAGGTCAACGACCGCACCACCGCCCCGACTGCCCAGCGTTCGGCAAGACCTGAGGGTCCGGGCGTCTTGAGTGCTCGCGGAGACCCGGTGATTTCGGCTTCGGCCACAACTGAGACCCGCCCGGCGATCAGTCCTGCCACCTGCTCGTCGTGGCGCTGGGCTGCCGACACCGCAGAATGGGCAGTCGAGGCCGCGGCAAGCATGAGAGCGGCCGTCAGGGTGGTCAGGAAGCTGCGCCGCCAGCCGCCTCCGGCCTTCTTCCTGCGCAAGACCATCGCCAGCAGCACTCCGGCGCACACGGCCAGACTGCCCCAAATAAGCAGAAGGCTGGCTGGTGTTAGCCACGGCCCGGCGACAGTGGCGGACCACACGAGCAGCGCGGCCGGGGCAAGGCGAAGATCAGTCCGGCGGCGGTTGAGCTCAGATGCGGCCGCGTCCAGTTCGTCGGGCAGCAGACGTCGGCGGATGTCAGCACGGATTTTCTGTCCGATGCCACTGGCAGGCCCGGGCCGGGACGGAGGCTGTGACGGTAGGGGCTCCGTCGCGGCAGAATCAGCGGGGTTGAAGTCACCTGGCGCGACGTCGGCCCTCGGGAAATCGACGGCCGCCTGGACATAACGGTGCCATCGGCTGGCCACGCGTCCCTTTCTGCCCTCCATGTCAGACGGTCACCAGCGGAAGCAGCGTTTCCAGCATTTTGGGGCCGACTCCGTCGACGGCGTCCAGTTCTTCGGCCGACTTGAAGGGGCCCTGCTGTGTGCGCCAGTCGACGATGCGCTGGGCAAGCACCGGTCCAACCCTCGGCAACTCGCCGAGTTCCTCCACGGTGGCCGTGTTGAGATTGATCTTGCCGCCGGAAGCATTCCCGGCAGGCCCGCCGGTTCCATTGGCCGAGGCACCGTCCGCTCCTGACGTGCCGGCCGCGCCGGGTTGGTCCACTGGCCCGGCACCGGGGGTGTCAGCCGGTGCCGCCTCGCCGCGGCGCGGTACGTAGATTTTCTGGCCGTCTGCCAGCGGTGAAGCGAGGTTAAGGCGGTCGAGGTCGGCCTCCGGGCGGGCGCCCCCGGCGGCGGCGATGGCCTCATGCACCCGGCTTCCGCGCGGAAGCCGGACCACTCCCGTTTTCTTCACCGCCCCGGCGACGTGCACCACGACGTTGCCGGCCGCCCCGCCGCTGTTCGTGGAGTCAGAGCCATCCCCCGCACCGTTTTTCCCGGAGGTGTCTTTTCCCGCGGTGTCTTTCCTGTTGCCGCCTGGCCCGCTCCCTTCCGTGCCGCGGCCGTCCGGGTTGCCCTCCTTGCCCGCTGCGCTGGTGGCCGGCGTTCCGGCCGCATCGTGGGTCACTGAGCTGAGCGGAAGGACTACGGGTCCGTTGGCAGCCACCTGCCACCAGAGCAGGACCCCGGCGATCAGCGACAGCACCCCCACCAATGCTGCGGCGCGAATGCCCAGGCGCCACCGGAACCGCGGTTCGGCCACTTCCCCGGACACCGCAGACCCGGCGCAACCGACCTGGCGGCCATAGGTAAAGCCGACTCCCGGTCCCTCGTTTAGCAGTCCGGTGACACCGCCCCGGGGCTGCTGGTTGGGCTCGTCATCACCGGTAAGACCGGTTTTGCCCGTAAGGCCGGGGGTGGTGGGAGGTCCGAGTGAGGCGGCCAGTCGTCTGGCTGTCCGCCCATCTGTTGTCCTCCCCTGCATGGACCGACGTCCACCACTGGAGTGCCCCGGGCCTGGACGCCCTTCGCCAGCGCGCGGCTGAGCGCTGACTGAGTCTCCAGCGGTCCGGCGTGACATATCCACCACGCTAGGAAACGGTTAGCCTTCCCGACAGTCCCGTCATGCCCTATGTGGATTGCGGCATGTGGATAGCGCCGCTACCGCTGATAGGTGATGTACGCCTCGTACTGCACTCGCCATTTCTCCGGCTCTTTGGGATCCGGGATGGTGGTGGTGAGAAACTGGACGCTGGTGACCTGGCCCTTCAAGTACTTCAGCCATTTTGTGACTTCGTCGGCCACATCCCGGTCCAGCTGGGCGACGTGGTGGACTTGCATGGACATGGGGGCCTCCTTGCTCGGTGGGGAGACTGTACTACCCGGCTGGCGGGCACTGCTAGGGCACGAGAAGTGGGCAGCCGTTTCCTAGGCCGCTGTGGATGACCAGTAGGGCCATGGATCAGCCGGCAGCGGCGGTTCAGGGACGCCGAAAGCAACCGGGCTCCCGACCCCGTCAAGGTCCTCGGGGGCTTCCAAGGTTTCGTGGCCCTGGTACCAGGCGAGTCCGGACTGGCCATCGAACTCGTCGAAGCTATCGGAACCGTCTAGCCACTCCGGCGGGTCGGGCCAATCAGGCAGCTCCGGATAGGCGTGAACTGATGGCGGTTCCTGCCAGCCAGGGGGCGGTTCCCGCCAGTCCGGGCCGGGCGGCAGTTCCCGCCAGTCTTGGTCTGGCGGTGGTTCTGGCCAGGTGGGTGGTTCCCAGTCCTGGTGTTCGGCCGGGTAGGTCCGTCCCTTGGGCGAGATCCAGCCCGGCGGATTGTCGCGGGTGGCGCCGACCGGTTGCCAAGCTGTGGCGTGTTTCAGTTTGTGGTGTTTGGGGCAGGGTTGGCCGAGGTTGGCGACGCCGGTGCCGCCGCCGTCGGCCCAGGCGAGGATGTGGTCGGCGTCGTTGTCTAGGGAGTGGTTGTTGCAGTTGGGGAATGTGCATTTGGCGTCGCGGAGCCGGAGCCATTGACGCATGGGTTTGGTGAGCCGGTAGCTGGTGCGGCCGATCTCCAATGGTGCACCGTCGCGCGGGTCAACCAGCACCCGGTGGAATGATGTTGCGCCGTCGGCGACGAGCCGGCGGGCCATGGACGGCGGGATCGGCCCGTGCCCGTCGAGTGTGGCCGGTTCCTCGGACAGGCCAAGCAGCGAGAACACCGGCACCGTGACCAGCACCTGCGCCTTCGGGGACGGCACATCAACCGGAACCGAGTCCGCTGGCCCGTCCGTTTCGGCGCCGGCCGGCGGGAAACCTGTGGGCAGGGATTTTGTGGCGGCACCCTCAACCCCGCCATCGACTCCCTGACCTGCGCCGAGCAGCCAGCCGGCGTATGCGTCGACACGGAGCTGGGTCAGGGTCCGGGTTTCGGTTGGGCCCTGTGCGGCGCGGGCGGCGGCGGTGGTGCGGTTCCAGATCCCGGCCGCCTGGTCCGCAGGCAGATACGCCGACAGCCACGCCATGCCGTCCCGGTCCGGGGCATACTCCAACCGCCGGTCCTTCACACACCTGCCATGGCGTTTTTCAATGCTGACCGGATGATGCCGTTCCCGCCAATACCGGGCCTTCGCCCGGAACCTCGCCGGCGTCAGCTCCCCGGCCGGACAACCCCTCGCGTACCCGGGCGTGTCGGGGTCCAGGAAATGCGCCTCAAACGCCGCCGCAGCAGCCGGATCCAATCCCTCGGTCTCATCACACATGATCCGCCCGTGCTGCCACGAGAGGGTTCCCGACCCGAGCCCGGCAAGAGTCAGCGGCAGATCCCTGGTGAGTTTGGCGGATTCGACCAGCAACCGCTCCGCCGCCCCTCCACTCACCGTCAGGGCGCCGGCAACCTCAGCGGTCACCGACATCCGCCGCACGGCGCGGTCCTGCACGGACGCCTCCGGCGGAGCCATGGCCTCCTCCGCCGCCGCGAAGCCGGCCGCGAGGTGCACCTTCACCGCCGCCACCCGCGCCTCCATCGCAGCCACACCAGCCAGGCCGTCCAGGCACGCACCCGCCAGATCACCCAACGGATCCGTATCATCTGAATCCGCCCCACCGGGCAGCGGGCCCAGACCAGGACCCGGATCAGCCACCCGACGGAGCGAAGCAGCCAGCGCAAGAGCGGAGGCACCGATGGCCCCCAACGCCTCCGCAACCACTGCGTTATCCATACCCACAGCATCCCAGAGGGCACCGACATTTAAGGGTGGGCCGGGCCCCAACGACGGGCCGGATCGAAAAGCTTCTTTAAACCGCTCAAGAACGAAAACTGAGTAGCAGCACAGGGCCTACCCAGCGCTCAGAACACCCTGAGCTGCTACCCGGTTGTACGACCTTGCGGCCGGGTTCCTCGGCCCGGACCACCCACCCAGGGTCTAGGCATTCAAGGTCCTATGGGCCCAAAGTCCTATGTGCCGGCCTCCGTACCGCCGGCGCCGGTGGCCTTGGGGTGGGCGGCGAGGCACCCGGCCACTGACGAACTGCTCTCCCCCACGATGACCGCCAGGACGCCAAGTCCGGCGTGCGCCGCCAGGACCGCAGGCAGCGAGCTGATCTGTGCCGGCGGCAGGGCGGGGAGCTTTGCCGCCAACCGGGCCGCCAGCAGCTCGGCCTCAGGTCGGTTGCCGAAGTGGTGGATGGCCAGCCGGGCTTCCCCCAGCGGCCGGCCCGCGGCCTCCGCCACCACGATCTCCTCAAGCCGGGCTATGGCCTTCGCCGCGGAGCGGACCTTTTCCAGCGGAACGATCTTGCCGCCGTCGACCGCGAGGATCGGCTTGATGGCCAACATGGCCCCAACCAGCGAGGCCGCCGCGCCGATGCGTCCGCCGCGCCGCAATTGCTCGAGGCTGGGCACGTAGAAAAACACCTTGGACCGTGCCGCGCGCTCCTCGGCAAGCCGGCGCACTTCACTGGCATCGCGGCCGTCCGCCGCTGCCACCACGGCGCTCTGGACGGCGAGTCCCTGTGCCATGCCCACGGTGCGGGTGTCCAGCACCTCCACGGGGATCTTCACCCGGCCGGCAGCCAGGCGGGCGGCGTCGGCGGTGCCGGACAGGCCGCCGGATATGTGGATTGACACGACGGACTCGAAGCCCTGCCGTTCGGCGGCCAGGTATGCCTGCTCAAACTGGCCAGGCGACGGCCGGGAGGTCTTGACCGGCGTCGCCGCGGCCAAGGCCACCGCGATGGTTCCGGCGATGTCGTCCTCGCCTTCGCCGTAGATCTCCTCGCCCACCATGACGGGCATGGGGATGACGGCCAGCCGGCCGTTTATGGAGAAGGCCCGCACCCAGTCGGCAGGCAGGGCGGCCGCGGAGTCCGTCACCACAGCGGTTCGGACGACGACGGCGGGCTCGCCAGTGGGCGGGACCTGGCCAGGCCTGGTGGCCTGGCGAAGACGGACCAGGTGCTCCTTTAACCACAGCCAGGCTGCCGGCTCACGGTCAATCACGGCCTACCCCCTGCAACTAATTCCGGCCGCCGGCAGTGCCGGCGGCCGGATCCGGCCAGTCAGTCGCCCCCGGCGACTGACATAACGCTGCTAGGCCGGGACGACGTTCACCAGTTTAGGCGCCCGCACAATCACGGTCCGGATACCCCGGCCGTCGAGGGCGCGCTGGACATTCTCGGAGGCCAGCGCCAGCTCGCGCAGCTCGTCCTCGGAGATAGCCGGTGATACCTCGAGGCGGTCCCTGACCTTGCCCTGGACCTGGACTACCGCGGTGACGGTCTCCTGCACCAGAAGGGCATCGTCGTGCTTGGGCCAGCCAGCATTGGCCACCGACGCGGGGTGCCCCAGGACGCTCCACAGGTCTTCCGCCGTGTACGGCGCGAAGAGGCTCAGGATGACGGCCACGGCCTCGGCCGCTTCACGCACGGCCGGGTCTGCACCCCCGGCACCGGAGTCGATCGTCTTCCGCGTCGCGTTGACCAGCTCCATGAGCTTGGCCACCACGACGTTGAACTTGTTGTTGTCCAGCAGCTCCGCGGCGTCCGCGATGGTCCGGTGCGTGACCGAGCGCAGCGCGCGGTCCCCGGCGCTGACGTCAACGCCCGGGGCGCTGGAAACGTCCTGGCCGAGGCGCCAGGCGCGGGCCAGGAACTTTGCAGAGCCCGACGGCGAAACGTCCGCCCAGTCGACGTCGTCCTCCGGTGGGGAGGCAAAGATCATGGTGAGCCGGACGGCGTCCACGCCGAACTTGTCCAGCTGCTCGCCCAGGTCAACACCGTTGCCAAGGGACTTGCTCATGGCCTTGCCGCCGTTGAGCACCTGGCCCTGGTTGAGGAGGGCGCTGAAGGGCTCGTCCGCCGCCAGCAGGCCCATGTCATGAATGACTTTGGTGAAGAACCGTGCGTAGAGCAGGTGCAGGATGGCGTGCTCGACGCCGCCAACATACTGCCCGACCGGCATCCAGTCGTTGATCTTCTCAGGATCGAACGGACCGTCGGTGTAGTGCGGGGAGACGAAGCGCAGGAAGTACCAGGACGAGTCCACGAACGTATCCATGGTGTCCGTGTCCCGCTGGGCCGCGCGTCCGCAGTTCGGGCATTCGACGTTGACCCATTCTGCGGCCGCGGCCAGAGGCGACGTGCCCCTAGGCGACAGTGCTTCGCCACGCAGGTCCTCGGGGAGCGTAACCGGCAGCTGGTCATCGGGGACCGGCACTTCCCCGCACTCGGCGCAGTGGATGATGGGGATCGGGGTGCCCCAGAAACGCTGGCGGCTCAGCAGCCAGTCACGCAGCCGGAAGTTGACGAACTTCTCGCCGGTGCCCTGCTGCTCGAGAATCCGAATGGCTTCCGGGATGGCGTCGCTCTTGGGCAGCCCGTCCAGGACGCCGGAGTTGATCAGCGTGCCCTCCCCCGCGGTCGCCTTGCCGGAGACTGCGGGATCCTCCTCGCCGGTGTCCAGCACCGCGCGCACAGGCAGCCCGAACTCCTTGGCGAAATCGAGGTCGCGCTGGTCGTGTGCGGGGACAGCCATGATGGCGCCCGTGCCGTAGTCGGCCAGGACGTAGTCCGCAGCCCACACAGGCAGCTTTTCACCGTTCAGCGGGTTGATGGCATAGCGGCCGGTGAACACACCCGTCTTTTCACGCTCGGTGGACTGGCGTTCGATGTCCGAGAGGGCCTTTACTTTTTCCCGGTAGGCCATGAGTGCGTCGTGGTGTTCGGGGGTAACCAGGTCCAGGGCCAGATGCGCATCAGCGGCCACGACGAAGAACGTGGCGCCGTACAGGGTATCCGGGCGCGTGGTGAAGACCGTGACTTCACGCTCGGCACGTCCGTCCGACGCCTCGATCACGAACCGGACGTGAGCGCCTTCCGAGCGGCCGATCCAGTTCCGCTGCATCGCCAGCACGCGTTCGGGCCAGTGCCCCTGCAGCTCGGACATGTCGTCCAGCAGCCGGTCCGCATAGTCGGTGATCTTGAAATACCACTGGTTCAGCGACTTCTTGGTCACTGCGGTGCCGCAGCGTTCGCAGGCACCGTTGACAACCTGTTCGTTGGCCAGCACGGTGAGGTCCTTGGGGCACCAGTTGACCGGTGAGTCCTTGCGGTAGGCGAGGCCCCGCTCGTAGAAGCGCTTGAACAGCCACTGCGTCCAGCGGTAGTACTCCGGATCCGACGTGTGCAGCCGGCGTGACCAGTCAGCCGAGATGGCGTAGCGCTTGAAGGAGGCAGCCTGGGTGTCGATGTTGGCGTACGTCCACTCGCTGGGGTGGGCATTGCGCTTGATCGCCGCGTTTTCAGCGGGCAGCCCGAACGAATCCCAGCCGATCGGGTGCAGCACGTCGTAGCCCTGCTGGCGCAGGTACCGGGCCACCACGTCGCCCATGGCGAACGCCTCGGCGTGGCCCATGTGAAGGTCGCCGGAGGGGTACGGGAACATGTCCAGGACGTAGCGGCGCTCCCGGGACCCGTCGTCGGCGGGGGTGAAGACCTTCAGGTCTTCCCACACCTGCGGCCACCGGGCCTCCATCGCCGCGAAGCTGTACGCGCCCTCTTCGGGCGTCTCCGCTCCACCTGCTGCTGTTCCGGTTTCGGTCTCCGGCTGAACGCTCACTGCTGCCCTCTTCTGTTCTGTCATGACCTCTGTCCTGTCACAACGGTCTGATCCCCGCCGCCCGCCGGGAAGGTCTCCCCGGACACACAAAAGCCCCTCGACATGGAGGGGCGGCCGCTCGATAATCCGTATTTGTTCGGGATACCAAGCGGCTAGCTAAGCAGAAGGATCGCACGCATACCCCTACTTTAGCGCAACCACACCCCTTCCCCCTCCCGGCACCCAAGCCCCATGGCCACCACGAGCGAGCCAAGCCCAAGTGAGCGAGCACTTCGGTGACCTTTTAGTGAGAGCGAGGGAGGCGGTCCCTCGCCCGGGTGTGGTGGGCACCGCGAAGCGGGCGGGGCAGGGGCCGCCTTCCTCGCGAAAGTGAGGCGGCCCCTACTAAAAGTGCGAACTACTTAACGTCCTCGTCGACCCAGTCCATGGACTTGGTGACGGCCTTCTTCCAGAGGCGCAGCTGCCGTTCCCGCTCCTCCGTATCCATGTTCGGCTCCCAGCGCTTGTCCTCGGACCAGTTCGCGGACAGCTCGCCGAGGTCCTTCCAGAAGCCGACGGCGAGGCCCGCCGCGTACGCCGCACCCAGCGCCGTCGTTTCCACCACCTTCGGGCGGATGACCGGAACGCCGAGGATGTCCGCCTGGAACTGCATGAGGGCATCGTTGGCGACCATCCCGCCGTCGACCTTCAGTTCGGTGAGCGGAACGCCCGAGTCCGCGTTGACCGCATCCAGCACCTCGCGGGTCTGGAAGGCCGTGGCTTCGAGTGCGGCCCTGGCGATGTGGCTCTTGTTGACGAACCTGGTCAGGCCCACGATGGCGCCGCGGGCATCCGAGCGCCAGTACGGCGCGAACAGGCCGGAGAACGCGGGCACGATGTACACGCCGCCGTTGTCCTTGACCGACGCGGCAAGGGATTCCACCTCGGGGGCGCTGCTGATCATGTTGAGGTTGTCGCGCAGCCACTGGATGAGCGAACCCGTGACGGCAATCGACCCTTCCAGTGCATAGTGCGGTGCCGCGTCACCGAGCTTGTAGCCAACGGTGGTCAGCAGCCCGTTCTTGGAGTGGACGATCTCCTCGCCGGTGTTGAAGATCAGGAAGCACCCGGTGCCGTAGGTGTTCTTCGCTTCACCGCTCTCGAACGCGGCCTGGCCGAAGGTGGCTGCCTGCTGGTCGCCGAGGATCCCGGCCACCGGTACCTCCCGCAGCAGCTGCGAGGTGTGGACCGTGCCGTAGACCTCGGAGGAGGACTTGATGGCGGGCATCATCGATGCCGGAACACCGAAGATGCCCAGGATCTCCTCGTCCCACTGCAGCGTGTCGAGGTCCATGAACATGGTCCTGGAGGCGTTGGTGACGTCCGTGACGTGCACGCCGCCGTCCACCCCGCCGGTGAGGTTCCACAGCACCCAGCAGTCGGTGTTGCCGAAGACCAGGTCCCCGGCCTCCGCCTTCTCCCGGGCCCCGTCGACGTTGTCCAGGATCCATTTGATCTTGGTTCCGGAGAAGTATGTGGCCAGCGGCAGCCCCACCTTCTGCTTGAACCGGTCCGCTCCCCCGTCCTTCGCCAATTCGTCGACGATGGGCTGGGTCCGGGTGTCCTGCCACACGATTGCGTTGTAGATCGGCTTGCCCGTGGTCTTGTCCCAGACCACCGAGGTCTCGCGCTGGTTGGTGATGCCGACGGCGGCAATATCGTGCCGGGTCAGGTTCGCCTTGGACAGGGCGGAGCCGATGACCTCCCGGGTGTTGTCCCAGATCTCCGCGGGATCGTGCTCCACCCAGCCGGCCTGGGGGAAGATCTGCTCGTGTTCCATCTGGCCGGAGGACACGATGCTGCCGCTCTGGTCGAAGACGATGGCGCGGGTGCTGGTGGTGCCCTGGTCGACGGCGATTACGTATTGGCTCATGATGACGTCCTTGTCGTTGTGCTTGCGTTTGAACAGATGAGGTTATGGATATGGTTTTCGGATAGAGGTGCCGCTTAGGAGGGCGCCGTTCGAAGGCGCCCTTCGAATCAGGCGCAGCGGGTCACGTGGCTGCCTTGAACACGATGGGCAGCAGCCCCACGAGCCCTTTCCAGCACAGTGGGATCCGAAGCTTGGAATTCACGTGACTTGAAGTCGCGGC
>JADMIO011227164.1_pt1 | contig 54962 bp, 86 predicted proteins | sample 8958161 | NCBI WGS metagenome assembly JADMIO01 (sample SAMN16585339, study PRJNA669376) | soil metagenome | isolation source: Crop rotation soil | place: USA: Cullars Rotation, Alabama | collected 2011
CCGCGACTTCAAGTCACGTGAATTCCAAGCTTCGGATCCCACTGTGCTGGAAAGATGCACAAACATATAAGCGTTTGTTTATGCAAACCGGGTATCCAACAAAGTGTAACCGGATATGACTCTCGCCTAAGTCGTTGCGTGGTCTAATCTTCCGACTAGAAGCATGATCGGATTGCCTAGCTGTGGAAGGGGCGTATGGCCCCCCGGCGCGTGGGCGGGATATGTTATATACCCCTCAGACACTTTTTCACCTATCTGGGCCAATTGTCCCCGCGTTTCATCAAGCAAGTCGTTTACCTGACTGCATTTACGTCAATTACTGCTGATTGACTGGCTTTGCGGTGAAATGAGGATCTGTTGCTCGCGTTGATCGTTGCCGGTAGTCCACTCTCGGCGCGCAGTAACCCCAACCCGCCGCACTTGGTAACGCAGTTGCAACCGACCACAGAGAATGTCCGTGGTTCCTCCTGCGAGTGAGTTCCGTGAGTCCGCACGCTCGAACCGGAATGACACTAATGCGCCTGGTAACGGCTTTCCCGTCTGCTATAGGCGGCTTGATTTAATAGCACAGTCTTTTGAGTGGTCGTTTGGCAACCCTCTTATGCGGCAACTGCCTGTCCGGTGCCTCGTCCTACGTGGAGGCGCTATGTAAGCGGCGATTTCTCCTGATCGCCTTTAACCGCCCATTGGCGGCTTTGAGTGAGATTTTATTGCCGAAGCGGTCTAACTCGATTGATTCGTGACAACCGTGGCAAATAGAAACTAAAGGCCCAAGGCTCTTACCTTGCAGAACGTCGATTTCGTAGTTCCGATGGTGTACCTGGCACGCTGTTTTTCCGCATCCAAAGCAAATGTGCCTGTCGCGTTTCAGAACCCTTTTGCGAATCGACTTCCAAAGGTCCGATTCAAGGTAGGCTGCGTATGATTCGTAGCCCAATGACTTGAGATTGTTGTTTCGCTGCTGATACGCCCATGTCCAATTGATCCGCTCTTTTTGCTCTCGTTTAGTGAGCGAAACAGGTGGTTGGCGACGTTTGCCTTTACCACGCCTTCTCTTGCGCTTCGATAGCCGATAGTTGCCTGCTGCGGCCAGAATATGGCTTTTTCGGGAAAAGCTACCAGACCAGACGGCGACCATGAGTTCCTTCCAGTGGAACTCGCTTCGTTGATCGAGCTGTCGCGTGGTTAGATGCCGGCGCAAGGAACCGGCGTTTGGAGATTGGTGATTCCTGCGCGGCAAGACGCCGCCGGTTCCAAGAGATTTGGTTCAAGCTGTCTTACTGCTGAGAATCACCACCCTGATTATTGGTGATCGGCTGCTGCGGCGTCAAGGCTTTTCTGGATTGAGATTTAGCAACTGCAACGATATTGCGTCGTACTCAGGCAGGCCGTCGCCACGCGGAATAACTCGCTCGCCGGATGCAATGGCGCGGATGATGGCTAGTCGATCTTCAAGTTCCTCAGTCGGTATCCCACGGCAGGCATTCACGCAGGCGGCTATGCGATGGATGGTGTCTGGATGGCAGTCGATGTTTGATCCTTCCTCGCGGTCTTCGTTGCGGACCCGGATAACGCTATCGCCGTTTGCATCGACAATATCAAGATACTTCTCGTAGCAGCGCTCGGATTCGACGACTCGCCACGGTTCAGGACTGTGCATTTTCCATCTCCAATACCCTATCAATCTTCTCCGCGATGTGCGGTGAGTGGCATTCTAGTCGGTCCCGGCAGGTGCGCAGGAGGTCGATTAGCTCGGAACGGGTGGCAACTGGCGGCAAGCGAGGTTTGTACTGAGCGTTAAATTCCTCTTGCGTCAGAAGCTCGTCGAAGTGGTGGCTCATACGCCAGCCGCCTTCTCTAGCGAACCATGCGAACTGCTGAACTTTAGGCAGCGACCGCACTTCGACAGTTCGTCGATTATTTCGCGTACCGTGTGCGTGCCGACTCTCGGCGCAGATAGCAAGTCGTCCTCGGTTTTTCCGCAAAGCTCATCCAGCGTCGCAATGCCCATCCTCTGCAATGCTCTGCGCGTTCGCCTTGTCCAGTCTATTAAGTAAACAGAATTGCCTTGTGCTGGCATGTCGCAGTCGAGCGACTTCCATTCTCCACACCACCAATCTTCTTCAGTCACCGGCCAGCAGGCGAGACTCATTGCCGGATCGAGAGTTGCGCGATTGCGCTCTGACTCAAAGTCTGCAACTACCAGCCTTGGTGCGTTCCGTCTACATTCGCCATGGTTTTCATCTTGATGCTCCCACCACCGGCACGTCTTGCATGTATTCACAACCCACCCGCCTTCTTAATCGAGTTCATCAAGTCCTCAAGTCCGCTCGCAATTGGAACAACAGTTTCCTCGCCAGCGCAGTAGAACTTCCGTAGCAGCCGCTTGAGCGTCAGTATCGACATTGTGATCTGGGCTGTTTCGTCAGCCAGTTGCGGATTGGCCTTCTGTGTGGCCTGCCATTTGTCGTCGAAGCCGCTCATGCGTGTAACCACCCAGTGGCATCCAGCAAAGCCTGTGACATTCGGCACGAGGATAGAAATGCCTTTAGTGCCACGTCGTATTCTGGTGGAAATATCACGTTTCCCATCGAGGCACGAATGGTCCGAAGCATCGCATCCGTGTCGATGGCAGATAGGGCCATCAGTGCGCAAGCCTCTTGAGTCGATAATTCGACCGTGACTGGATTCGGACAGCACACAATCTTAGCCATCACCGCACCCTCAACTTTCCAGACCAATAGCCGACAAACAGCATCGCAATAGCCAACAGCGCGAAGGCATCCAAAATCCAATTGATCGGTGGTCGGGATAGGATTTGCTCAATCATCGTAATCATCCGAGTCGGTATCGTCGTGCTCGCTAACGTGCATCGCGCCGCCATTATTTAACCACTCCTGAACCTGCCCGAAACGGGTGTACCAGTTGCCGCTGCCAGGACTGAATGCCAGCGTCCGTCCGTCAGGCTCAAGCCGAGTCAGGAATAGCTGCGCAGAATCGAAGTGACGCAGTAGTTGCTTCACGATTCCGTCAGCGTATTCCTCGTCGTACTTCTGGATCTCGTCAGGCATTGGATTTCCTTATGTACGCCATCTCCCCACGTTCCGGCTGGTGAACCTCGGCATGGAACATGGAATGCGTTTCGTCCAGCAGGCGGCATATCTTGCGGCGATGGTCTTCGCAGTGATATTCAAAGTAAATCGTGTGAATATCGGCCAATGGTAACGCCGAGATAATGTCCCATTCCACGCCCTCGGCGTCGATCTTTAGCACGTCGGGCTTTAACTTCGCGATGTCGGATGGACCGATCGCCGGGACTTCTACCGCATCGCAATTCTCAGTGACCGGACCTTCCTTGAGGGAATTGCACAGCGTACCCATGAAGCTGATGAACAGCTTTTGCGTACCCCCATCGGAGGCAACTGCTTCGGGATGCAGCACCACGTTGGGATACGGCGCAAGGTTTCTTTCGAGTACGTCGAACACTGGCGGATAGGGTTCGTAGGCGTGGACGGTGGCGTGCGGCCAGATAATCGCGGCAAAGATCGTGAACTCGCCGACGTGCGCCCCGATGTCCACAACGACGCTCGGATGGCTGTAGGGTGAGATTGGATACTTGCGACCCTGCACGATGTCCACTGCATCCTTAACGGCCTGCTCGCCGTCTGGGATTAGAAACTGCCGCTCACCGCCGATGTTAAACTTGACCGTCTGCATGTGTGCTTTCTAAAGGTGTTTCCTCAATCGAACCGTGTAGGTTAAGTAGGTGTCCGAGCATTTCCTGGTGCAGAACAAAACTGCATTCGTGGCACAAGTCGGACTCGGATGGCTCGATCGCCGTGCTGCTGTAGGTGACGTGGACCGTGGCTTCGGCTGGACAGTTGGAGCATTTCATAGGGTTACTTTGCCATCCCGTTCAGTCGCTCAATGAAGCGAGCGTAAGCCTCCCACGTTGTAGCCAGCCCGTTACTGAGGCGCACGACCTCCAGTTTGATTCGCTTGGAGCGTGGATTGGAGCGATCGATCAGCAGACCGCGCTTCCACCATTTGCGAACGGTGTCGTAGTCGCACGGTTCAGATAGTCGCTTGGCAAACGTGCGTAGCAAGATGGGTTTCTCAACCCGAATATCAATCGTCACGGGCAGAACGCAGCAGATTCCTCACGCCCTCAGCCAACTTGTCGCGACGTTCCATCGTCACTGCTCGAAATCTTACCAAACTTCGCATAGCGGTTCAACCAGAACTGCGTACCCACGCGATGTTTGGACGATTCAATGCCCGAAGCCATTTCTGCACCTGCTGCTGATGCGGTTATCACGCCGCCTCCCAATCCTGCGCCGCAGCTATCGCCCGGCCAAAAGCTAGTTGCCGCCGCTCCGCTCCCACCCGAAACGCCTCCCTCCGATACCCAGCCCCCGGCGCAACCTCAACAGCCGACGCTCTCTCCCCGAGCGCAGAAGCTGGCCGAACTGGGCTTTGAAAACGTCACCAACGACGACGAAGCATTCGACCGTCTGGTGGCTGCCTACTCCCAGACCAAAAACGAGTTTGGGGCACAAATTCAAGCCGCGCTCGCGGAATTGAAGCAAACCCCGGCCCAGCCGACCGTCACGCCGCCGACGCAAGATGCCAAGACCGGCAAATGGACGTGGGCACCGCCAGCGGTCGATCCAACGCTGCTATCGCTCTACCGCACCGCCGATGGCTGGAAGCCGGAAACGCCGGCCGAAATCCGCCAAGCCGCCGATGCCCGTCAGCGCTACCTCGATTCCTTCGCTCAAAAGTTCGTCAGCGACCCCGCCGCAACCCTCGATCCGCTGCTGGAAGACAAGTTCAGCGAATTCTTCGAGCGGAAGTACGGCGAGCTATCGAAGCAGCAGCAATTCCAAACCACCCAGCAAAAGCTATTTGCAGACAATCCCTGGCTATTTGAAGCCGACCCGGTTAGCGGAAAGCCAAACACGAACGCCCTGTCGGCGGAAGGCAAGTTGATCGACCAGTACATGGCCGACGCCTTGGGCCGCGGCGCGGACTACGAGTTCGCTTGGGATTACGCCGTCAACAAGCACCGCGCCAGCAAGGCCGAGTTCGCTGGCAAGCAGACGACTCAGGCTCAGACCGTCCAGCAAATCAACGACCAGAAGAAGGCGGAAATGCTGTCCCGCGCCAGCAATGCCACGCCGAATCGGGGCGGTAGTCTTCCCGCGCCGGCCGCTCCAAATCAGACCCAGAACCGCCATCTGTCATTCGGCGAGCGATTCAAGCTCAACGCCGAACGAAACGGCGTGCCCCTCAACCCTGTTGCTTAGCCTTCTCTAAGGAAATGAAGCGATGACTGCTCCTACATATACCGGGTATTCCAATACCGATTGGGCGCGTACAGCCGCCACGACCCTCGCCGATCACATTCGCGACGAGGAACAGGCGTGGATGAAGAACTACCAGCTTGGCGCGTTGCTCGAAGCCAACAACCGCATCTCCTACAACCACGGCGGACGTGGCATGACGTGGGACGTGCGCTATCGCAAGCACACGATGGAAGGCAACAGCGGTGAAACGCCGCGTAACTTCGCCCGCAAGAATCTGTGGAAGGTCGCCGCCCTGCCCAACAAGCGCGGCTATCAGGCCACCGACAGCATCACCAAAGCGGAAATGCTGGAAAACCGAGGCGAGCCGGCCATCATCAAGTTGTTCGACAACTTCGTGGAACGCATCTCGGAATCGGTCAAGCAGGGCATCGGCCCCGAGTTCTACATCGACGGCAACGCCACCGGCAACGAACTGTCCTGGCACGGCATCGAATCCTTCTTCGGTTGCACCCAGACCGTTACCGCTGGCACCGCTGGCGCGACGGCACGTTCTGCCAATGCCGCCGATTTCGTGGGCTATCCGAACGATACCTACGCCGACCTCTCAACCGTACTTGGCAACGATGGTGGCGAAGGCGACCCGACAGCAACGTGGCCGGGCGGCGTCAACGATTCGGAATTCGATTACTGGTCGCCGCTGCTCGTGAACTACACCTGCACGGGATTCAGCCCGGCAACTCACACCTGGGCGAATCAAGCCGACGAAGCCCTGCGGTTCGGCATCATCCACGGCCAGCGCAACAGCATGGCCAACGGTCAAATGACCAACGTGTTCCTCGACCGCGACTTGTACTTCAAGTTCCTGAATCTTATCGACAACAAAGAGCAAATCCGCGTCCAGCGTGGCGAGGACTGGACGCTCACGAAACTTGGCTTCAAGAACGTCGTCGGCTTCGACGGCATCGAAGTCTCATGGGAAACGGGCATTCCATCCGCTGTCGGATATGGCCTGAACTACAACAACGTCGAACTGCGGTGCATGGAAGACACCATCTTCAAGAGCGAAGGTCCGTTCTACGACGAACACACGCAGAACTACAACGCTGTGGTCTACACCCTGAGCAACTTGAAGTGGAGTTCTCCGAGAAACTTCACGAAGTGGCTGGCCCTCGCCTAATCGTTCACTCCCAACGGGCGCGATCAAAACGAACGCCGTCCATAGGTCGGCCCCACAATTTGAAGGACTCTGCCAATGCTTATCACTAACCTGCCGATGAACGTCGGCGAGACGCTGACCGGAACCGACGCTGACGCCAACTTGATCCACACGGACAAGCTCGGACTGCCTTACGTCATTCCGCTCAACCGCCTGACCAACTTGCAGCGCGGGAACAAAAGCCGCCTGTCGTACAAGCCGCTGATCGGCGTGCTGCTCCGCAATACGTCGGGCGCTGCCTTGCTCCCAAAACGACTCGGACAACTCAGCCGCACTGCTGGCTACGGTATGTGCCAGAACGTGGACGGCTATTCGACGACCTACGCCAACTTCGGTGTTGTGTTGATCGACCCGTACCTTCCAAGCACCGGCGTCGCCAACAACGACATCTTCTGGGGATTCATCGGCGGTCAACTTCCCGTCCTGGTCCCGATGGCCGGCGCTGATTTCTACGGTGACATCGCCGTGAACGCTCCGCTGGTGTCTTCGACCGGCACGACCACTGGCGCAACCACGAGCGGTCGCATCAGCAATATCACGCTGGCTGGACAGACAGCCGCCACGGTGTCGGTGCAAACCGCGCTGGGCTATGTCGGCCGCGCCCTGTCGGCCCGCACGACCCAAGAGACGACTGCCGGCACGGACTTGCTAGTGGACCTCGGCATCTCGTTCTGGAAGTAAGGACACGAAACAAATCATACGCCCGACCTTGTATGGCGGTCAGGCGGCACCAACTGTCGAAACTCGCTTTGCGAGTCTCGCGTGGGAGCCGAACGTGGCCATACACCACGCTCGGCTTTTTTTATGAACGGAAACCGATGAAGCCTGCCTTGAAGCTCGATGTCTTAGTAGTCCATCCCTCGTATGGCGGGAACGGCGGTTTGGCCTCGGAGCATCCAGATGTCCGCGAGTGGGCCATCGAGACGGCATTCAAAATGCGCGAAGACCCGCGCGTAGGGTCGTTTCATTTTAAGACCATCAGCGATACTCCGGTGACGATGGTTAGGAATCAAGCCATCCAAATGGCGAAGGCCAAGGGCTGTCATTTGCTGATGATGGTGGACTCCGACCAGTCACCGCGCAAGCACCAAGGCGAGCCGTGGTTCAAACCATTCTGGGACGAAGCATTCAACTTCATCTACAACAACTACGGCAAAGGCCCGCACGTTGTCGGCGCTCCTTACTGCGGCCCTCCCAATGGCACGGAGAACGTCTATGTTTTCCAGTGGGACACGGACGGCAACAAGAGCGAAGAAACCGCCTACTCGCTCGAAATGTATTCCCGCGCACAAGCCGCGCGAATGTCCGGCATTCAGGAATGCGCCGCCCTGCCAACCGGCATGATCCTGATTGACATGCGGGCCTGCGATCTGATTGAGCCGGTGAAGCACTCCAAAGAGGAAATCTTGGAGAAGGTGCAGGCCGGAACCATGTCAGTCAAGGAAGCGCTGTACGCGATGAAGGAGGGCTACTTCTACTACGAGTGGAAGGACCAATACGCCGCCGAGAAAGCCAGCACCGAAGATGTGACGTTCACCCGCGACATCGCTTTAGCTGGCATGGCGAAGCTCGGCTACAACCCCATCTACTGCGCGTGGGATTCGTGGGTGGGCCATCACAAACCGTGGAACGTCGGCAAACCCCGCCACTACACGACCGAACACATTAGCGCCACGTTCCAAAAGGCCGTTGAGGACGGCGCTCGATCGAACGAACTGATTATCGACCTGTCGCGATTAAATCAAAGCGACGATCCGATTGCCAAGCGACTGCGAAGCATGGTTATTGATGCGCCACAGAACGGGCATCCAGTGGCGGGATAGGAGCATGTGTCGTGAACCTGAAATCACTTGCCAAACCACCGGAAGGAATGAAGTGTTGCGGGAAGTGCAACAACGAGTATCCCAAGACAGCAGATTGGTTCGACAAGGATTCCAGCAAATCGGACGGGTTCAAAAACTGGTGCAAAAAATGCCGCGAAGAACAACGCAAGATGGCCCGGCTGGAAAATGCCGCCGACGTGTTGGAAACACTCAACAAGTCGCTCATCGCCTCGATCACAACGCAGTCGCCAGGTGGAACCAACATTCCACATCAGGCCGAAATGTACCAAGTGCTGATGTCCATGATGGGCGGCGTGCAGGGCTGGGCTATGCACTGGCTGGCTCAGTACACGGCAGCCCCACCTGGCAGTCAGACCCGCGAACGCATGTTGGGACAGATGCAGAAGATGGCTGCCGCGGTGTCGGACAGCAACAAAGTGCAAATGCCTGCGGACCTGATGAGCGACGAAGACTTGGACGCCGAGATTAAAAAACGCGAAGAACGGATGCGGGTTATTCCCGCCACATTCACGGATGCCAAAGAAGCTGGATAACCCGATGCAGGCTGTGACTAGCGTGGCAAACGCTGGGCAAGTCACGGAATGGGAGAAAAAGCAGCACCGTCGTCTGCTCGCGGAGAAGATGCGCCGTGAGTGCGAGACACTACGCCTGTACGAACCGCTACCGTTCCAAGACGCCTTTCACCGCTGCACCTGCCAGCAAGCGTTGATCCAGAAGGGAAACCGCGTAGGCGGGACGATCGCCTTGATGGTGGAAGTCGCCCGCGCATTCACGGGGACCGATCCGTACAACAAGTACCCGAAGACGGGTGTGCAAATCGTCATGCTCGGTTATGGCGAGAAGCATATCGGGCGCGTGTTCTACAACAAGCTATTCCGGCCCGGCATCTTCCGCATCATCAAGGATCTTCAAACCGATCGCTGGCGAGTCTATCGCCCCTGGCCGGCGGAACACGGCGGGGATTTACAGCGAGTCGATGAGTCACTAAAAGCACCGCCGTTGATTCCAGAGCGATTCATTCAGGGCAAGATTGCCTGGGAGAAACGCAGCGAGCGCGTGTTCTCAATCGTTCGCTCCACGACGGACTCCGAGATTCACGCCACGAATAGCGCGGGCGATCCGGGGCAGGCCCAAGGTTTCAGTGTGAACCTGTACGCCATCGACGAAGACTTGGCGACTTCTGGTTGGTACGAAGAAGCCATCGGTCGCGTGGCTGACTGCGGTGGATTCATTCGTTGGTCCGCCTTGCCGCACGCCAAGAACGACGACCTGATGCAGATGGTCGAGTTCGCAGAGAAAGAAGCGGAGAAGCCCAATCCAGCAGCCGTCATTATTCGTGCCTCGATTTTCGACAACAAATACCTGCCCAAAGCCTCGGTCGATCAATCCGTCGAAGCGTGGAAATCGAAGGGCGAAGACGTTTACCGCAAACGCGCCCTCGGTGAAATCAACATCAACTCCACGCTCATGTACCCGACATTCAACCGTCGCGTGCATGATGTGATGAATGTCAGTGAAACCAGCACCAAAGCCCAGCGACTTCTCGCCGAACGCATGGGCGAACCACCGGACGACTGGACGCGCTACGTCAGCATCGACCCCGGCTTTACCGTGCTGGCTATCGAGTTCATTGCCGTGCCGCCGCCAGAACTCGGCAATCAAGTGTTCTTGTACGACGAGTGCTACATTCGCGACGCCCCGGTTCCGACCGAAGCCTGTGCCGACGCCTTGCAGATGAAGATGGCCGACAAGGTAATCGAGGCGTTGATCTTCGATATGCACGGTGGACGGTTGCGCAGCATCGCTACCGGCGAAGTGCCTTACCAAAAGTACGGCGAGGCAATCACCGCTCGCGGGCTCAAGCCGGCGTCGGGTGGCATCTTCCGGCATGGCTGCGATGACGTGGCCCGCCGCGAAGAAGACATGCGGACGATGTTGGCGATTCAGCGCAATAGCCAGCCGCGATTCATGGTCTGCGTGGGCAAGTGCCCTAGCTTCTGCTCCGAGATGGAGAAGTTCAAGAAGAAAACAGTCAAACAATGGGGCAAGGAAATCGCCATCGACAAGGGCGACCGCCGCGTAAACACGCACGCCATCGAAGCCGTCGAGCAGGCGTTGGGAATTGACTTGCCGTACATCAAACCTCGCAAGACATCTTTGGTTGGCGGATTCGTCAACCATTTCAAGGAATGGGGAGATCGAATGCGCCGCCGAGATCAAGGCCAAGAGGGCGGTTCGCAACACATTTCACTTGGCCCGATTGGAGTTGGATCGTGAGTACCGCCGTATTGGAAAAACCGTTGACACCCAAAGAGCAGGCCAATGCCGATCTGCGAGCGCGTGCCGATGCCTTCGAGATGCCAAAGCCGACCAAGGGTTCGGCTGTGCTGTGGTATCCGCATGGCCAGAAATCCGAATCACCGGAAACCGGCTTCATCCTGAAAATCGGCCACCGCAACCTCGTCGTGATGCTCGGTAGCGGAGTCGCCAAGGAAACCGTCCGGCACATCGACGACCCGAAGCTGCTGATGGGGGTTTCGCAGCGCGAGAACGGCGCATGGGACTTCACGGACGAAGCCAAACTGCTCCGCGAATTGAACAACATCACCGCCGCCCAGAGCGCGAAGATTGCCGCACTGCAAGAACAAGTGTCGGCGCTGGAAGACCTCGTTGGCGGCGGTAAGAAAAAGAAGGCTGAATAATGCCGAAGAACGCGGACCTGACATCGCATCCGATGCGCACAGTGTGCGACGCCTGGCTGGCGAAGATCCAGGTTGCGCTCAAGGTCCGTCACGATAAATTCGGCACCTACGCGGAAGAAGCGACGCGCTTCTATTCGGGAAGCCACGACTGGATGTGGAAGGATAAGTACGCACGCGGTTCCGGTGGGTTTCTCGACAAAGAAGGTGGCGTGCTACCGCAGTTCCGCATCTCGGTCAACAAACTGTTTGAAGCCGTGGCGCTGTTCGGTCCCGCTCTATACCACCAAAACCCGAACGTGCTTGTCTCGCCCTTGCCGCGTGAACAAGTGGCCCCGGAAGCGTTGGGACTCGACCCGAACGACATCTACGCCATGCAGGAGTATCAAACCCTCGTGGCTGATGAGGACCGCGACTGGAAGCTCAAGCAAGCCTGCGCCTCGGTTAAAAGCCGCTACATCAATTGGGTGCAACAGGAAACGGATAAAAAGACGCACGCTCGCCGGGCCATTACCGAAGCAATCGTCGCCGGCGTGGGCTATCTGGAAACAACTATCTTCCAGCCGCCAGCCAGCAAGATCGTCATGCCACGCTCCACCTATGTCTCATGGTGGGATGTGGTACTCGATCCAGACGCCAACTACTACGAGGACGTGCAATGGATGGCCGTGCGCCGCATCCAACCAGTCAACCTGGCGGAACGCCGCTTTGGCCTGGAACCGGGCGAACTCAAGGGCCATATGCAGTCCTTCGAGGCGCAATCCACCCCATCGGGAAAGAAAGAAGCCAAGCAGAACCGAATCGGGCGCAGTTTCGATTTGATCGAGTATTGGGAAGTGTTCTCGAAGAATGGCTTTGGCGACCGCCTCTCGGACGAGACAGACAATCGCGAACACGCCTACGACTATTCATCGCTCGGTGACTATTGCTGGCTGTGTGTGTCGAAGGGCGTTCCCTACCCGATGAACTGCCCGACCAGCGTGCTCGCGGAAGAACAGCAAGCCGTGTTCGATAAGGTGCAATGGCCGGTCCCCTATTGGAATGACCAAGACGGCTGGCCGATCTCGCGTCTCACATTTTACGAAAGCCCCAATGAAGTATGGCCGGTCAGTCTGTTTAAGCCAGCAATCGGAGAACTTCGATTTATCAATTGGTGCCTGAGTTTCCTGGCGGACAAGGTAGCCGCGTCCTGCACCACGTATGTCGGAATGCTCAAGGCTGCCGGCGCACAGATCCAGAAGCAGATTTCCGGCACGAACTCGCCGTTCACGGTAGTCGAAATTTCCGAAGCGCTGGGCATCAAGAACATCAACGAGGCAATTTCGTTCCTGAATGCACCGCAGTTTCAGGTTGACATCTGGAAGATGATTTCCGAAGTGTTGGACCTGATCGACAAGCGCACTGGCGTTACCGATTTGCTGCAAGGCTTGAGCAGTGGACACGCCATGCGATCTGCCCAAGAGGCCAAGATCAAAGGCGACCAGACTTCCGTGCGCCCGGACGATATGGCCAGCCGTACCGAAGATTTCCTGAGCGAAGTAGCCGTCAGGGAGATTCAAGCCGCTCGCTGGTTCTGCGATGTACCAGACGTGCAACCGTGCCTCGGACGCATGGGCGCGATGGTGTGGCAGAACTACGTCATGTCCAGCGACCCCGATGAAGTAGTGCGGGATTTCAATTACCACGTTGAAGCTGGATCGGCCCGCAAGCCAAACAAGCAAACCAAGATTTCGCAACTCACCGAACTAGCGCAATACGCCTTGCCAGTCTTCCAGCAGTTTGCGGCGCAAGGCAACGTCGAGCCGTACAACGCCTTCATCAGCGAATACTGCAAGGCCCAGGACATCGACCCGGCACCGTTCCAAATCCAACCACAACAGCAGGGACCGTCGCCAGAGCAGCAGCAGACAGACGCCAAACTGCAAGAGATGGACATGAAGTTGCAGCAAATGCAGCAAGCAATGATCCACAAGGAACACGCCCACGCTCAGGATATGCGACACGGCGAGGAACATCTGGAACTAAAGAAGCAAGAATCAGCCGCCAAACAGCAGGCTACCAAATCAAGGAGTAACGCCGCATGACGATTTCCGACCAAACCCTACAAGCACTCGGACAGGCGCTCAAATGCAACTCAGCGGCCAATGAAGTCGCCAGCGCCGTCAACGGAACTTTCACGACGGCGAACGTAACCACCGCCAACATCACAACTGGCAATATCACGACCCTGAACCCGACGAACATCGTGCGCGCAACGCAAACAATCCAAGTGCGCGGCACTGCCAAAGTCGGCACGACATCGGGTTGGGTAGTTGGAGCGGCCAATAACATCGGCACGATTGCCACGGTTCCGCAGAGCCAAACGGGCTCCACGCTCGTTGTTCAAATCCACGGCCTGCATGTCGGCGACACGATCACCGGGTTCTCGGTGTATTCGTCGATCAACTCGGCTGGCGGTGCCGTCACGCTCGACGCGAACCTACGAAAGCTAACGATTGCCGCTGGGGCCACTGGGACCGATGCCTCGGTTGGCAGCATTACACAAGTCAGCGTCAGCGCCGCAACGGCCTCCACGGCTACCAAGACCGGCCTAACGGAAGTTGTCACGGCTGGCGTTGAATACTACCTGCTTCTAACAGCGACGACCGCCGCCTCAACGACCATCGAGCTAAGCCAAATCGAACTCATCGTCACGACAGCATAAAGCGAAACCAACCATGCAAGTCAAGCAAGTTCAACTCGCCCAGAACGTACACGCCAACTACGATTCTACCGTGCTGGATATTCGCGTTGTCCAAAGCACGACGACATCAGCCGGCGCAAGCGTGTGGGCGCTACGCAACTCGGCAGCGGCCACGACCAACCGCGTTCTCTATGTCAAGAAAATCTGGATGCAACTGTTCTTCAACGGAACTGGCGCAGCCACGGAAATGCAGTACGAGTGGATTAAGGGCGTTAGCTGTACTGCGATGAGCGGCGGTTCTGCCGTGACCGGACTGAAAAAGAAAACCTCGCTGACCAATCCCGACATCGACGCCCGCGTTCTCGACACCGGCATTACGCAAACCGGCATCTCTCAAGGGGCTGCGTTTTTCAACATGGCATGGTGCCGGCTGACTCACTCGGCCACGCAAGCCGGTGGCATCAGCCAAATGCAGACCATCGACTTCGGCGAGTATCCGCTGGAACTACTCGCTAACGAAGTCCTCAGTTTGCGGCAGGCAGCAAATTCCGTGGCTGGCGATTGCGTCAGCGGAGGCGTGGAAGTGTACGGAGGATATTTCTCGTGATCCCGTCCTACGAACTGGCTCGTATCGAAGATGAGTGCAAACGCGCTGGCGTGTTCGCGGAATACACCAGCATGGTAGAGCGCGGAACGTCGCCCCGCGCCGCCGCCATGTACGCGCTCCAACAACCAGCCGGCACACGCAACACCGACCGGGCGTTCTGCCAGGGCGCACACAAGCAGATGGAGAACATGACGCCGATCAACCGGCAAGCCATCCAGCGGATAGCGAAGCGGGCCGGCATCTCCACGGACGGTAAATACTACAAGGGCGGCTTGGGTCGCTACAACGATCCGGCTGCCTGGGTGAGTTGTGCCGACGATGTTCTGGCGGTTGCCAAGGCCAAGAACCTGGACATCGAAGGCGTACTGAATCACAAGGCGGTCCACAAAGAAGTGGAACCGCCAAAGAGCCAAGGACTCGCGCCGGACATCGTGCAGAACATTGCCCGCGATTATCTAGCCAGCGATCCGGCACTAGCGGAGCGATGCAGCAAGAGTAAGCACGCCCGCCTGGAACTTCGCGAACAGATCATCGACAAGCACGGCCGCAGAAACAGACCGAAAAAGCCTAATCGTCTGAAAGCTCGGTGATGGCGCAAGGAACCGCATTGGCGGGAATTGGAGCAGCTTCATGGTTACCGTTCGGCAACACGAAATCCTCGCGAGCAGCATCGCACCACTTGAGGAATGTGCGCTTAGTCCACTTCTTGCGATTGCGCAGGATTTTGTTTTCGTTGCAATAATCCATCGCCTCGTTGTAGCTGAAATTGTTGTTGATTTTGATGCGGAGTATTTCGCGTGCCAATCGCCGCACTGCATTATTTGGAACGAGGAATTTCTGGGGCTTGCGACTGCCTGGGATCAGCATGAGTTTGGTCATCCATCCGATTCTCGGATAGGTGCCTGGCAGTCCGACGCGATTGCGGTGGGCGACAGCCTCCCGCGTGCGGCGGCGAATCTCTTGGACTTCCAGTTCCTTGACCAATGCCAAGAGCTTGAAGCAGAACTCGCCGATGATTGTGGTCGTGTCGATCTCGAAGTCCAGAATTATCAATCCAATATTTCTCTCTTTGAACAAGCCGATCGTTTCGCACACGTCAACCACGTTGGCGAAGATGCGGTCGTAGTTGGAAACCATGATGACATCGCCGGGCTGACAAGCGGCGACGAGCAGGCTGCCGTTATGCCGTTGCGGGAAGCGGCTGGTGCGACTGGTGGCCTCGTCAGCTACGAATCCTGCCCAGACAGCGTTAGCCCAAGCGGGCTTTATTTTCTTGTAAGCCTCGAAGGCGTCGAGGACGACGGAATGCTGCTGGGTGGTGCTGGCAACTTGTATGTCAGTGGATGCGCGACCGTACCCGAATACCTTCATAACATCACCACTTCCTTGAGAGTGTGGACCTTGAATTAAAGAAAGCGGCGGAAACGGGTCAAGGTGCCCCGCTTATCGGATGCCTCCTATCCGCCACACGAATGTAACAAACCAATGGCTGTACTGCAAACTGGAACCGACGTATGGACCTATGGCGATCTCGTCAATTACATCCTTGACGCGCACGCCCTAGACCGTAGCGGCCTGAATCTCAGGCACGCCAGGGAAGCCGTGCGCCGGGCCTACCGCGACTTGCCGATTCGCCATAGCTGGAACTACTACTACCGCCAGATGGTGATGCAGACGGTAGCGGATTACGACACTGGGACTGTCGCGTTCGATTACACGGGCGGCGCTAACGAACGCCAATTAACGCTCTCCGGTGGAACATGGCCGGATTGGGCCGCTTATGGACGTGTAGTTATCGACGACGTGCATTACGAGGTCGAAGATCGTATCTCGAATTCAATCGTCACCCTCACGGCCACCAGCAATCCAGGGCAGGACATAGCGAGCGGCGAAACGTACACGATCTACCGCAACTCCTATCCGCTTCCTGTCAACTTCAAAGTTCTGCAAGCGATCTGGCTGGTGAGCGAAGTCTATCCGCTGTCGTATGTCGATGAGCGAACGCAGCACACGGCCCTGCAATACTTCTATTCCTCGCCCGGTACTCCACGCCACTACACCCTGCGAGCGACTGGGAAATACCTCGGAAGCCAAGAGATTGTCTTTGGACCGCCGCCCGATTCCATCAAGGGCTACGACCTACTGTACGAAATCTCGCCGCGTCCGCTGATGATCGACGAATACAGCAATGGAACCGTGGCGATCACAACCAACACCGCGACCGTAACAGGGACCAGCACGACATTCCCCACGAACTGCGCGGGAGCGATTATTCGCTTCTCGTCGGGCGGCGTGAAGCCCAGCGGGTTCCAAGGCTCAATCGACGGGGCCGATAACCCGTACATCTATCAGGGTGTCATTAAATCCAGAGACAGCGCCACGCAACTCACATTGACGGAAGCCATGCCAACGACGGTGGCTTCGCTATCGGCTGTGGGCTACACGATTTCCGACCCACTGGACATCGACGTGACGCGAATGCTGAGTGCTTTGCAGATGGCAGCCGAGGCAGAATTCAGCCGCTTGGCGATGCGGAACGACGCCAGCGAACGGGCGGGCATGGCGCGACGTGCGTTGCTCGAAGCGATGGAAGCCGACGCCCTGCAAGCCAACACGCACGGCCACGCGGTTTACACGCCGTTCAAGCGAACTCAGGTGACGACGGAGAACTAAATTGGAACCCTACAAACTAAAAGCAGTTTCCAGCGTTACCGAGTTAAAGCCGGGCGAATGCCTACGCGACAAGACCGGGATTCGCTTGCGGTGCCATAAGTGCGGCACGAACAACGCTGTCTCAGATAAAGCGGAGCAATTCACCTGCGTTGGTTGCGAGCAACAAATCGAACTCACGATTGAAAGCTAATGGCCGACGTTCACGAACAATGCCTCGATGAGCTGGTAACAATCGCCAAGGGACTCAAACTCCCTGTGCCAGCGGACCAGATACGCAAACGCCGATTAGAACACAAGGTCGAATCCAATGGACAGACAACGATTCACACCTGGGAACCGGGCATCACCTTTTTCCCGATGCAGGAAGTCGAAGCGCCAGGCACGCACGGGCGCGAAGATATTGGCTACGGCTGCGGGTGCATCATTGTTCTCGCTGCGGATCATGGACCGAGCGCGAACATCGGCCGGGCTATTGAATGCCGCGCCAAGATTCGCCGCAAGGTAATCAGCCAGAAGCTAACGACCATTACGTTAAGCGGTGGGTACTATCTCACTACGAAGGTATCGCACCTTCCGATCAACCAACCACGCGGTCCTCATAGTTACGAAGCGAGTTCCCTCCTTATCCGCTGCTGGGTAAGGGAGTCACGAGGGTAACTTTCGCGAAGGATAGGCTATGTCGGCTAGCGACGCACAAGGGTCGCAGTCCCGGATGTGCTTTGAGCCCGGTGCTGCTCCCCATACGTTCGATTCCAGCAGTGAGCCATACGACCCGCTCTACGAATCGCTGCAAAAGCGCGGCCGTATTGTGGGCGGCAATACCATTCGCGGCACCCGCTCGCAGGCATCCGAGCGCACGCGGTACGGCCACTACTCAGTTGGCGGGCGCGTCGCCTTCAATATCTCGCCGGCCGACCTCGACCTCTGGCTGCCGCGCATGCTGGGGGCAAACGAATCGACCGACGTATTCGCGCTGGCCGACACGCTACCGAGTTTCGGCATTCTGGTAGATCGCGTCACCCAGACCTTTCAGTACAAGGATTGTGTGGTTGGCCGCTGGCTAATTCACGGCAAGGCTGGCCCCGGTGACGGAGACCCGGATCTCCTGCAACTCATTCTGGACATCGTTGCCAAGGACGAAGTGACCGGCACAAGTTACCCGTCGCTAACCTTGCCGGTGGCCTCCAACGTCGCGCCCTACGTCATGTCGGATTGCTCGACGCTGACACTCAACGGCGCGTCGCGTCTGATGAAGGAGTTTTGGTTGGCTGGCAATAACTTTGTCCAGCGTCGGTGGGTGAATAGCATCACGGCAACCCGCCTGACGCCGCGCGACAGGCTTATCAACTTCCGAGCAATCTTCCCCTACGACTCGGATCACAGCAGCCTCTACGGACAATCGCTGGCGGGTGCGACGGCCACGTTGACGTTCACCAATTCTGCGATCAGCAAGTCGGTGCAGTTTGTGTTCGGAACTCTGCAATCGCCGGACATTAGCCCCAATGTGCAAGGAAAACAGGAAATCAACATTCAAATCGACGCCACCGCACGCATGGTGAGCACGACCCGCGAACTCGTAGTCACGAGCACGAGCTAATGGACGAAGACCAAACATCAGAAGACGCCAGCCAGAACGTGCCGGATGAACCATTGCCCGGCCCGCTGGAAGAACAGCGCGCCGCAATGGAGCAGGAAAACAACGACGCGATGGACGCGGAGGCTTCCGCTGCGCCGACAGACGATGCCCAGCAGCAAGACGACACTGCGATGCAGCAACTTGTGCCCGAAGATAATCAGGCGCAGGACAACTCGGCAATGCAGGAACTTGCCCCGCAAGACAGCCAGCCTGCCGACCAATACGCACCACCACAGGATACCACCGACAGTTCCACGCCAGCCGACACCACAGACACCAGCCAAGAGGAAACGCGAGAGACTGACACATCAACCGATAACACCGACGACACCGCCGGACTCCAAGCGGAACACAACGACGCGATGGAGGAACTGACGGCGGACGACAGCGCCCAGTCATTCGGCGAGAAACTTACCGCTTTTCAGGACGCTGGCGGAACCGACGGCGCGTTCCCCGATTCGTCTTCGTTCGACGATGGCGGTGAATCGCCACTGAATGACTTCGGCAGCTCGGTCGTCGAACACGCAAAGCAGCAAGACACCATGCTCACCGAGTATGCCCGCCGCCTGGACGACATGACACGTGCGCTCGAAATGGAGCGATTGTAATGGCCTCAATCGCAACCTATGGGTCGTTCGTGCACGCCGACAATGAGGTGAATCTCGTTTCGGCCAGCTACCAGACCAATTACTCACCGCGACGAAGAAAGCTGACGCAGACCCACACGCTGCAACTATCAGGTGAGTTGATCTATGACGGACCAGCGGAGATTGTCCCGAAGACGATTGCGATGTTCAACGCCTATGACCAGGACGGTCAGGATTTCACCTATACCGTAGGCGGTGTTGTGGCCCACCGATTACCAAACGGAAGTAGTTTGTCTGGGGTCAAGGTAATCAACAAGCGGTTCCCAATAGGAACCCCCGATCAACTTGCCACGACACGCACATTTGGGGTGACACTTCAAGCCACCTACGACGTGTGCGAGGACAACATTGTTCAATGGACGGAAAATCTGGAAGTCGTCGGCACCGGCGGCCCAGTCAAGACAGTCGTAAACACGATCTTCGGACCTTTCCAAGTCTATTACGCGCCGTCGAGCGCCGTGATGACGCGGCAGTACGGTTCGGCAATCGGGTTCAATAACTACCCCACCAAGCCACCGCCTATCGGTAATGCGGACGCGGAGTTTTTGGATCGGCGGGTGGAGCGATTGACCAGCGGCATTCAGCAGGGGACCGGCATCAAGTTCTATCGCATCGACTGGTCCTATTCATTTGTGTTCGCGTTCATCAACGGGTTCTACCCGACCAGTAAGTAAGGGCTAGGCAATGACAACTCACCGCTGGATCGCCGCTTCTTTGAATAAGAAGCAAGTCAATACGATCACGATTGCCAATACGTGGGCGCAAAATGACACGGTTACGCTCACGATTTCAAACATCGACTTCGTAATCACGATCGGCACGCTGGTCACTACGACGCAAGTAGCAACCACAATCAAAGAGGCAATCAGCGGAACGGCGTTTACCGACACGTCGGCATCGGCGACCATCAGCCCATCGGACGGCGCTGCGAATCTGATTCCGCAGTTCTCGGAATTCACGGCCACGTCTTCGAGCGCCGTTGTCTCGCTGACCGGCAACGGCAGTAATCCGGCTGCACTGGCAGGCAAGCCATTCACGATCACCGTCACGGGCGACGGAACGGCTGGCAATGGCACAGCCACAATGGCAACTCCCACGACCCCGACCAGCCAGTTTCATCTCGATCAGGTCGATAACGTCGATAGCAATGCCGTCCTGGCAGACGGTGACACGTTCGTTCTGGACAATGGCGATAAAGACATTCGCTGGGGCTTGAACACTTACGCCTCTGGCGCTACCACTTGCCAACTGGCCACGATCAAAAAATACAAGTCGTACACCGGCAACGTGGGGCTTCGTGAAGTCAATCAGGACAACAACTCCAAGCCGTACCACGAATACCGCACGACCTACTTCACGACCGACGACAACAGCGCCATAACGACAGCAGACTTGGAAATTGGCTCAGGTCCAGGCAGCGGCATGTTCAAATGGGACGCCGGTGCCGGACAAGTCGTACTCAGCATCTACGGCAAGGGACAGCCATTAGACACCGGAGTACCATGCGTCCTATTCAAAGGCAGTCACGCATCTAATGTGGTTCGTAACTTAGCCGGATCGCTTGGAGTCGCCTTCTATGGCGGCGAGACGGCGACAGTAGCAACTCTTGTAAGCGGCGATGGTCCTCAATCGGCCGCAGAAACAATCTGCGGAAGTGGTTGCACGCTAACGACCGTCACCATGAACGGTGGAACTTTAGAGACGAATTCTGCAATCACAACCGCCACTCAGAACGGCGGCATTTCGTGGATTCATAAATCTGGAACAGTCACAACCGCTCTTATCTACGGCGGAACGCACTACCCCAACGGCGCTGCGACTTACACCACCTTGAAAATCTACGCTGCGACATTCGACGCCTCGAAGGGCACGGCGTCGTTCGCCGTCACGAACACGATTCAGCTCTACAAGGGAGCTAAATACATCGACCCGCAGGGCCGCAGTGGCAATCCCGTGTTCAAACTCAATGGCTGCACGCTGGCCGACGTGACGATCACGATGCCGGCTGACAAAACAATCACCTTCTCCTAATGCCCCAAGTCGTCGTAAATTTCGGCAACATACAAGGCGTGAGGGGATTCAGTTTCACCCTCAGTCGCGGGGTCACTCCGTCTGCGTTTTGTCTCTACATGCTCCCCCAGGATAACTTCGATCCTGGCGTGCAGACGCTTACCTATGGCGTGGACAGCAACACCTGTAGCCTCTCTGGCTGCATCATGGGACCGGCTTTTGTCCGCAAGCACTGGGACAATAAGTGGCCGCTGTGGGCTGCCTACGGCTTCGACCGAAGATGGAAGTGGCGATTCAGCACCGTCAGTGGCGACTACAACCGCCGCAAGCCTGACGGCACAATTGATGGAAGTACCCAGGTTAGTTGCGCCTATCTCATCGGAACCGTGCTGGCGCAAGCCTTGGGTGAAACAATTGATGTCAGCCGCGTACCTGCCAGCGTCTTCCCGCGATGCAAGTGGCAGAATCAGCGGGCAGACTTAGCGCTACAGCAGTTGTGCGACTCGATCGCCTGCGACGTGGTAATGAACCCAGTCAATGATTCGGTGGAGATTTGGCCTCTGGGAAGCGGACAGACCGCGCCCACCGGCACGAGCGAAGTGCTGCCCAAGTATCGCTACTTTCCGCGCTCCAACATTCCATCCAGCGTTGAAGTTCACGGCGGCGACAGCCTCTACCAACATCGCCTCAAAATGCAGGCTGTGGCAATCGACACGGACGGCAAGCAAAAGAAGCTCGCGGATATTACCTCGGTCACTTGGAGTACTGAATCGCCGTTCTCGTTTCCCTCTACGACCGACACCACAACGCGGTCCAGGTACTTCGATGAAGTGCATCGGGAGTTCCGTGTCATTGGTCAGGCGGATGGCACGGTACAAGTGCCGGGCTGCCCGGCCTCGGTCACGAAGATTGACCAGTATTTGCTGAACACGTTTCGCCTCGACTACGAAACAGACGTTGAATTGTTCACTCGCAAACTGGACTACTACATCGACGGGGACTATTGGGCTTACACGGACCTTCCCAATAACACGTCCTCGATGATTTACACCGGCACATCCACGCTCAACACCGAGCGGCGGGTTGTGAAACTGCCGTATCCGCTGTTCAAGATCAGCAGCACTGGGGCGATTGATTACGCCGTTCTGTATCTGACGACTTCGTACCGCGTGCAGGATGGCGACCGCAATATCGTTCACGTCGCGCGCTCTGGAAATGTCGGTGGCAGCGGCGGCAAACTCATCGTCAAGCGACCGGAAGTATTTGCTACATACACGTCCTCAAGCAACACAGCGGCGCAAGCCAACGCTGAACTTGACGCCTACGTGTCCTTGTTCCAGCAGAAGTACGCCAATCCACAAGCTGCCGAGATTACCTACGGCGGCTTCTTCCGCGGCTCGCTCGATGGCGTGATTGCCCAGGCCCGCTGGGACATTCTGCCTACATACGTGACGACGACTGTAGGGGAAAACTTTGAACCAGACATTCATTCCCTCGGCCAAGACGAAAGATCCAGAAGACTTCTTCTTAGTTGGTTGGATGAGCAAATAAAAACAAAAACCACACCATAACTCACCCCAACTCGCCAAGGCTTGGCTCGCCTAATCGCGCCGAACCGTGCCGTACCACAAACTACAGTAATTCAAACTTTATCACATGAAACCTTCCGTACGTTGGCCTGAAATCACCGACTCCAATCAAACGCCCAGCGTCCGTGGCAAGGGCGTGAAGAACGTCCTGTGTGACATACTCTGGCAGCGTAACGAGCATAACAAACTCAGCCTCCCAACCGGCCAGCATAGCTGGCCGCACTCGCGTTATGGAGTTTCTCTGGATTGTAACTCGGCATTTATGCAAGTATCCCCATTCCTTTACGCCAAGGCTAGCCAATGGAGAGAGGGAAACAATAGACGCCTTTACCAAGTCTTGCGCGGACTTTCTCGGAGAACGTGGGTCTTGTCGAAACTTCGCGGCGTTAATCATTGCTCCGCGCAAATACTCTCCAGGTACGCACAATTCTTCATTGCCATTGCGATAGACGTAACTCTCTATGTTGTCGCTGGTCTTTTCTTTGCTGCCCTTGGCGGCTGCCGCCTTCTCTGCAACCGCTTCGCAATTCCAGCGGTGAAAAAGAATGTCGGCATCGCCTCGAATCTTAATCAACGCACGATATGGCTGGCGAAGTTCGATAACTTCCGCCGCCGCGTTCGTGATGTCGGGGCCGAGTGCCGTAGCTTTGGTAGCCTTTGCCATAACTCAATCCTTTGGATGGTGCCCCCTGCTCAGCAACCATCGAAAGGCTACCAACCAAAAGAAAGTCACCGCGCAGGGGGCGTGTCTTGTGAGCGGTTGGTAGCCGATATCGCGATTATATCGAAGTCAATCGCGTATACAAGCATGGCGCGTTTGGTGGAGGCGGCGGCATGAACCCACTAGACCTACGCGGGCAGATGGTACGCGATAGATGGCCCCTTCGAGTTAAGAACGCAACATCGCCAGCGGTCACGATACCACCATTCTCTGTCGTGCTGATTACCAGTGTTGCCGCCAGCAACAACGAGATGCTGTACACGGTCGTTCAACCGAACGCTGCCAGCACGGACTTCAATTGGAACGGCTATCTAGTGACAGGTCCGTTTGCAATTGGCAGCGGCAGTACGAACGAAGGTCTAGCTACAGACCTAGCGCAGCCTAACTACGTCCGATACGACGGAAGTGGGACGCCGGCAATTAAAGACGTATGGGGACCGAAGCATGGGCAACTAACGCTCTCGAAAAACTACTACGGGTACGAGGTGCTTGGCGGCAATACAACCGCTTCTGGGAACAATGTCACAATTGCTCGCTGGATTGGTATCACTTCGGTCTTCGGGAAAATAGACGACACGACTGTAAATAAAAACTCGACATGCACTTTTAGCGTGTGGGATCAAGGTCGCTCTGGTGATACGACCATGAACATCACATCGGTCAGAAACTCTGCCGTGAATCTTACCAGCATAAATGGCAAGATGGCGCAGTGTGTCAGGGCTGGATCGACAGCCGAGTTGAGCATGGTGGAGTGCAGTTAATGGATTCGCGAGTGCAAATCATCCGACTATGGCTGCTGGTTATCGTTGGCCTTGTCGCGTCATGTGCAGGAATAGAGTTTTGTATTTGTGTCGGCATGGCTGGCCTGGGCCTGTTTCCGTCGTGCGGAGATTGCTGCGGCTCGACGTGCGGAAATTGTACGACGGCCGCGCATTCGCAATATCAAGTTGTGATTACCGGCATTGGAGCTTCGGGTGACGCTCTCGGACAGAGTTGCAATTTGCATGATACAAACTGTAGCCAGTACAACGCCACTTACACACTTAGCAGCAACGGAACTTGTCAGTACCTCGCCATGATTAGCCCGTGTATGTGCAATGACGCTCGCAATGCTGCTCACAAACAGAACGGAGTGCTCGCGGTTAATCGGATAGAGGCAGCGTTTGCTGTTTCAGGCTCCGATACGCTAGTGACGGTACAGTTTCAAAATAATGGTGGCGGAACTACGGATTGTACAGTCGTGAGTAGCCAGAGCAACGAAGGGTTTTTATGGCAAAAGACCTTCGCGGGCGGCGCTGACTGCGGCGGCTTCTCCTCCACCAGCATCGACTATAACAGCGCCGGTGCAATCGGATGTAGCTCAAGCGGTGCAGCAGCACTTATCACTGCTTTATGATTCCCTGCAAGTTACAACTGATCGACGAGTACGATGAACGCGGCTGGCAGGGCTGTACGTGTCCACGCTGCAATCGCAAACCGATATTCGCCCCCGATCCACCGGAGAAACGGAAGGGCGACCCGGTCTGGTGTAAAGCGTGGCCCTGGTGGCACGAGTTCGGGTATATTTTCTCTATTTTTTTAGAGGCTATTTTTTTAGACGAGCCGCGATGGATATGGATAAAAACACAATTTGGTTTTCAGCCGAAGTGTGGTTGCCAGCAAAGACAAGATTCACTCAATAGATTTGGAGAGTGGCTACGTTCGGCGGCACTCTCTGTTTGGCGTCGCCTGCGCTTCGCCAACTACCTCCAAAAACTTCGCTCGAAACTGACCTTCAACCGCTATAATCAACCGTAACACGGAGGACCAAATGGCCGCACCAACTTACAACCCGTACAAGGCTCGGTATCAACAGAACGCGGGGCTTGCCGCTGGCGTCAATGAGATCGCCGCTCAGAATCAAGCCATCGCCCAACGAGGACCGACGCCATACCAGCCGTCGCTCGGAGATCCCAACGTCACCGGCCCCGGCGCATACGCAATGAGCGGACTGGCTGGCCGCATGAGTAACTATGGCGCGCAGCAGAACTATGCGCAAACAGGCTACATGCCCAATCGCACGGTAGGTGGTCTGTATGGCATGACCGGCCGTGACCCACTGGGACGGAACCGCCTATCCGACCAGCAAGTTATGCAAGCCGCGACTGGCAATCAATACGCGCCGATGGGTGCCGCTGCGAATGCGAATCCTGGTGGCCGCTTCTACCAAGGTGCTAATGCTGGAATGGTTGCTTATAGCGGTGGACTGCGCCCCGGATTCGTAGGACCGCCGGCGCAGGATGCCGCTGGCATCGACGGCGCACAGGCTGCGTTCGCTGGCAAATATGGTCTGTATTACAACCCGCGAACCGGGCAAATGGGTGGCAGTCCAAGCGTGATGGAGATGAACGCTCACGCTGCCGGATTGGCTGGCGTCACCGGCCGAGGGCCGAATCAGAAAGAGAATCTAAATCCAGGCGGTCGAGAAGCGTACAACCAAGGCTTGCTGGCTCGACAGGCTGCGGCCCGCACTCAGACTCTAAACCGCGTTGCAATGCGGAGCGGTGGCTTGATGGGTGGCGCGCCGGGACAGCCAAACGAGACGGACCAATTTGCGGGACTGGCGCAACTCGGAACTCATCTTGGCGGACTTGTGCAAGCCGGCGTTCTGCAACCGGACCAAGCTCAGCAAATCATGCAGCAGCGCATGGGCGCGAGCGGCTTGAAAATTCCAGCTAGCCGTGAAAACCCGGTGGCAATCAAGGCGCGTCAGCAATTGAGTCCAGACAAGATGCAGCAATTCGCCCAACTAAAAACGGGCCCAGAACGCGATGCGTTCTTGAACGCTAACGGAATCACCGATCCAGTTGTGCGCAATCACCTGCATCAGCAATTCTCGGTGGGGCAGACTCAGACACCCGGATTCTTTGGTGGGCTTTACCAAGGAGCAATTGACTGGATGGCGGGCGACAAAAACTCCCCGAAGTATTCGCGACCGACAAAGCGACCGGGAGCGGGTGGACTTGTGCCACAAACCTACCCGCCTATTGCGCCAACCGTTCCAATTAATCCAGCAGCCAACCCCTACGGCGCTTACCATCCCTAGCGGCCAATGGCCCACAGCCCAAGTTCCTTGAGACACAAGAATGGAACGAGCCACAGAATGGCAGTAATTACGAACAGAATGCTCACGAAGAAAACGCCATCTGCGGGCATTGGAGATTCGCGAACCTTGGACATCAGGGCAAGCCAGAGCAAGATGCTGCCGACTAAAAGCGGTGTGGCAAAACCAAGAAATAGCAACGCCAATAGTGGGTTGCGTTTCTTCCGCTTGATAACTGGTTGCCGGTCGTCGGCTAGTTCCGCTCGGATTATCGGCGACTGATATGGGTTCTCGTCACGAAAGGCATTAGTCATGGACGCTTCCGTTTTGAAACGCTTGAACGACCTCGAAGCCCGCGTGAAGCGATTGGAGGAAACGGGAGTGATGTCGGACCAGGACTTGTCGGAGGAGTTGGATCACCGAGAACATCGTGTAACACGCGAATTTCGTCAGCCAAATAAAGGATCGCGTCAGCCAGTTCCAGGGAGGCGCTAGTGCTTGTTGCTTTGCCTTTGTGCTTCTTTAACACCTCAGCAACGCCTTCGATTCTCTCCGTCAAATGCCTCAGCGAGCGATAGGTGGTAGCCAATGCCAAACGCCCTCCAACGTGCAGCATACCAGAATCCCTACGATGAAGAACAGGATAATCCGTCGCTTTGGAAACGGCTGGGAAACACGGCGTTAAGCGGCGTTGCTGCGCTGGGGAACTTTCTAGACACCCCTTCGTCGATGCTGAGGGATGTTGTTGGCCTGGAAAATCCTTTCGACAACTTAATCAATCCGTTCAGTTCAGAACGCCGGCTATCCGGTCGTGACCTGCTGCGCAAGTACGGACTGGTCGGACAGCAAGACACCTACGGAAATTTCGCTGCTGGCCTTGGCGCTGAAATCGCGTCGAGCTTCGCTGTGCCTGGGCTGGGGTCATTGCTGACTGGGGCTAAAGGTGCTGGCGCAGGCGCAAAGGGATTGCTCAAGTTTTCCGCGCCGGGAATTGGCTCAACCGAAGTGCTGACTTCACCAGCCGCACAGAAGTTCGCCTCCGGCCTCGGAACAGCCGCAGAAGCAACTTACAAGCCAAGCGTACTGGCACCACTACTGGAACAAGCAGCCACGAAGATCCCCGGAGTAACTGGTGGCAACGCACTCACGGAGGCGGCACAAACCGCCGCAGACGCCCTAACGCTCCCCGTGCGTTCTGCACGCGGGCTATTCGATGCCACCGCTCGCGGCAAGTTCACTGAGTACGGACAAGACCTCGCTGGCGCACAGCACGCCAAGCTACCCGAAGCGGTACGCGCTGCACGGGAAACCGTCGTGCCCTGGATCGACGATTTCAACGACCTGCAAAAGTCGTTCACCGAAACGCACGGCGAAGACCTTTTGAAGACACTGCCGAAAGAGATGGCCGACAAGACCGCCAATGTCGAACATCACCTACGAAACAAATTCGAGTCGTTTATCAATCATGCTGGTGAAACTGACATCGGCGACGCCTTCTCTCAACTCGGTCTGAATGCCGCCAAAGCCACTCCCGACTTCACGAAGAAAACCAACTCGCTCATCGACGCTATCAAGTCGGCCAACAAATCCAGCTACAGCGACTACCTAGAAATGGGCGGTGCTGGCAAGGTGCTGGAAGATTTGGAAGCGGCCGGCGAGGGCGTGAGCGGGATGAACTATTTGCCCCGCGCGGCAGCCTATTCATTCAATGGCCTCAAGTCTTTACTGGCTGGCATCTCGACACGACCGGCGCACAGCCTCGCCCGCGACGAAGCGGCACGCTATGTCCCGAAACTGATCTTGGAGCAACTGGCTCACGACGACATCGCACGCGGAATCCTGCCCGACGACCTCAAGGCCGCATTCAAGGCATCTGGTGTGCCAGAGGAACAATTCACCGCTCACGCGATCGAGCAGAAGTACGGCAAGTATCTCAACAAGGAAACCGTCGCCGCAGTCGATAAGAACGGCAAGCCGATCCAAGTTCCCAAGTGGAACCCGACTGGCGACACTCCGCTGGCGCACGCTTCTGAATTAGCGACGTGGGCCAAGAAGCGGCAGCCGTATCAGGTCTATCAGAACGACCTACTGGGAGTCGAGGGACGCTACCACAACGCAGTGAACATCGCCCGCAGTAACTTGGCTGCGATCCACGATATGGTCGTGAAACATGCGGGACCGATGGACATTGCGAAGGAAACTATCGAAGGAACGCCCAAACAAATCATTCCCCCAGAATGGAATATCACGACCGAGGTGGGCGGGCAGCCGTTCGTAGGTAAGCGATTTAATCCAGACGTGCATTGGGGAGATGACTTATCGGATCACTGGATCGACGCGCCTGAGGCGGGTGTTGATGTGCCGACAAAGGTACACTCCACCCAAGGCACGACTATCAGCGTGACCATGCCAGATGGAAGCGTCCGCGCTGTTGATAAGCGGCTTGTCGGAAACATATTCTCGCCGCCAGATGCAGTAATGCAGACAGTACCGGGAGAGGCACGCACGTCGTTGCGCGGAACACGCGACTTCACCCAATCCACGCGCGGACAGAATCTCGTGCCACTGCCGGACGTTTACAAGTTGGCCGGCATGGACGTGGACAAGTCGCTCAAGTACGTCGCGCAGAAGATGGGCCACTCGGCAGCCGACATCGCCGACCCTGAGAAGTGGAAGGCGCTCAAATCCGAATTGTCGCTGCATGGTGTGCCGGAAGATATTTCCGAAGCCATCCACGCGGCACGGAAGGTACCGAACAATCCTGAGTGGCTGGATCACATTAAGGCAATCGCAGACCTCCCGACCGGCTGGTTTAAGCAGAACGTCACACTTCCGTTCGCATCGTTCGCAAGCCGTAACGCACTCTCAGGCCAGTACATGAACGCAGCCGGTGGCGACATTAAGAACATTGCTGACTTGCAGCAGTACGGTGGATTGGTCAAGCAACACTTCGACGATTGGAAGGCGGGCAAGATCACGCCCGAAATGGAACGGGAGTGGTTCACAAACGGCGTGCTATCCGGTGACACGCATTTTGAAGGCGTGCAGTTTCGTAATCCAGAGTTCGGCAAGGTGCTTCCAGACAATCCGCTGAACGTCAAGAAGAGCATCCTTGAAGCCGGACAGGACATCGCACCGTCAGAACTCGACAAAGTACCTGGACTCCATGCGGTTCGACAGGCCCACGGAGCTGTGCTAACGACAGGTGCCAAGGCAAACGGTCTGGTCGAATTCCTAAACCGCGTGCCGATGTACGAGTACCTGAAAGCCAAAGGCATGTCGCCCCAGGATGCCGCCAAGCGTGTGCTGGAATTGCAGGTCGATTATGCACCGCACGCATTCAGTCCATTCGAGAATGAAGTCGCCCGCCGTCTAGTACCTTTCTTCGCGTACCAGAGGCGGATTGCCCCCGTCATCCTCAAAACCCTAGCCCGCAATCCTGCTGGCACAATGGGCCAAACGATCAGAGCATCGCGCCTCGCAGCCTCTGACGACCCGACGACACCGCCTTGGCTCGCAGACACCCTAGCCATCCCGTCGCCATTCGGCAGTCGTGAAGAAGGCGGGAAGGCGTATATCACAGGTATGGGATTGCCCTACGAGCCTGTCGCCGGATACCTCGGCGGCGGGTTACGCGGTGCTGGGCGAAACCTCCTATCTCAACTAAACCCCATACTCAAAGCACCTCTTGAGTGGAGTGTGGGAAGTTCATTTTTCCAGTCTGCCGCAGACGGTTCCGGTCGCCCGCTCGATGAACTAAACCCGCCTATCGGTCAGACCTTGGCAAACGCAGCCAGCGTCTTTGGGCGCGACGCATCGAAGCCAGTTGACTTACCGGACGGTCTGGAATTTCTCGCTGCCAATAGCCCGGCATCGCGTTTAATCAGCACAGCCCGGTCGCTAACAGATCCACGCAAGCCACTAGCCGATAAAGCCCTGAACGCACTAACTGGCGTGCGGATTGCCGAAGTCTCGCCAGCAGCCTCGGATACCGCCCTATTCAACCGCGTGGCGTCCACCCTGAAATCACAAGGCGCACGCACATTCTCAGAAACCTACCTACCAAAAGACCAGATTGAGAACATGCCAAAGGGACAGCGGGAGATGGTCGAACAGCTAATCACGTTGAAGAAGCAGATTGAAAGTCGGCGTAAACAGCGTAAAAAGAATGCACTCGAACTAGCAGCCGCTAAATAAAAGTGCCCCAGCGCCCGGTCATCCTGACCAGAGCGCCGGGGCGAGACTGGCGACAAACCAGCCGACCTGCCTCCCACGGGGGCGTAATCCAATGGGAGCGGAAATCGTTTATGGGCTGCTAGGTGTTGGGACGCGGACCTTCACCAAGCAGTAAACCTCTCGCGTGCGTGAGGCGGACGTTCCGCAAGAAACCTTGATGTTGTAATCCGTGGCATCGCTACCACCTGTCAGCGTGAACGTGACGGCCTTGCCAGGTTCAACCGACTCGCCGTTGATAACTTGCACGGTTGTTGACACGGCAGGCGAACTGGCCGTCATGCCGGTTGCTGTGATCGTTGGAGTTCCAGTGCATATCTCGCCCTGACGGAGAACGCCGCGCATGTCCACGGCAATACCGTTTACTTCGGTGGGCGTCACTTCGTAGTATTGTCCGCAAGTAATTGCTGTCATCGGATCGCCGGGGCAAAATCTGGGTTACGGTTCTGGGCCTGGAAGTCCGGTTTCCTGTACTTGGCCGTGTAGTCGATCGTGCGTGGCTGGGCGGTGTATTCGAGGAATTGCGTCGGTGTTGCTGTGAAGTCACCAAACCCCAACGTCACGACCAAACCGGAGCTGGCCCACGAACCAAGTCCAAGGCTGATTACACTTCCAGGTGTCGCGCTTACCATTAACTCGCCCTCGTCTTAGAGGTCGGCGTCGTGGCACTATCCAGCGTGATCGTTGCCGCCGTATTGCTATTACGGGAACAATTGTATAATACTGGCAAGGCAATCACTATCATGCTCGACAAGGCGATAGATTTATGGAAAAGGCGTGTAAGGTCTGCGGAAAAACAATGTTCGTTAGGCCGTCGCACTTTGCGAGAGCGCAATGTTGCTCCTGGCAATGCAGAAGGACTTTTGAAACTGGAAAAAGCAACCGCAGAAAAGCTGTCTGCCTGAATTGCAGAAAGCAGTTCTTTTTCTGGGTTAGCAAAGTAATTACTGGCAGGGGAAAATACTGCTGCCGAAAATGCAAAGGTGAAGCAATGCGAAGCCGCGTTGATAAGAGCTGTCTTCAATGTGGAGAGCCATTCACCGTTCCATCCAGCAGGTCTGCCGCTAGATTTTGCTCGATTCCCTGCCGGTCCACTTATTTGTCTGGAAAGCAATCCAGCCGTTACAAAGGTGCTCAATATATGAACGGCGGATACTTCGTGATTCGCGAACCAGGCACGAGACGGCAGATAAGAGTTCATCGACTGGTCGTAGAACAACACATCGGCCGGGCGCTTAGGTCGGATGAAATTGTGCATCATAAAAATGGCATCAAGACTGACAACAGGATTGAAAATCTTGAAATACATTCAATGTCGTCTCATGGAAAACTTCAGGCGTGCGTGGGCTGGTCTAAACTCTATGACTGCTGTGTTAGGTGTGGAACAGTAAAAGTGAGGCATGCCGGCCGCGGGTTGTGCGGGAATTGTCATAAGCGAGAGTGGTACGAAAAAAATATTGCTAAGCAGAACGGGTCTTGCTAGTTGGCGTGGTTGCTGAGTCCAGAGTCACGACAGCCGCCGTGGCGCTTCCATCAACCTTTTTGATCGTCCAGGTTGTTCCGCTAATCGCGCCTTCCGTGAGCGACTGTTGAATCAAGAGCAATGCCTGGGCAGGTGTGGGCGCAGAGCCATCGGCTGCATAGCTCTCCGTCATTTGCACCGTTCCCTTGGCGAAGTCATACGCACTCGTCAGGCTAAACCCCGTCTTGTCGCTGACCGCTACCGATGTAGCCGTAGCCCAAGCCGAATCGCCGTGTGTCGTCAGGGTGGAGAGTGCGGCAATTACCGCGTCATCGGCGGCGGTAAGGCCAGCGCCGGCCACGCCCACCGTAGTTATGAGCGCCGACAGATTCGTATTGATCGTGGCTACTTCCGTGTCGATGTAGCCGGCGATGGCAGCCAATTGGGTGTCGAGATTGCCCGTTGCCAAACCTACAGCCGCGCGAATAGCTGGTTGTCCAGCGGTGCCGTTGATATAGACGGTGTTTACGGGCAGGCCGAAGGCGGGGTCGATTGTCGGGAAGTCTACGCTGTTAATTGCCCAGTTAGCGAACAGTACATATCCGGTTGCGTTGAATGAATTTCCGCCGCTGCCGGGGACAAGTCGCAAGGCATCTTTGTTCGTTCCAGTCGCTACGAGGTTGAACGCATGGCCGCTCGTGGTTGCCGTTAGCAGGGCATCGCCAGAAGACGAACCGCCAACTAGCTTGATACCCTGGCCAGTCGTGCCACCTGTTGTCAGGATGCCTGCGCCAGTCCCGTTTCCAGTGATCGACAAGCCGGCCGCGTTGCTACTGCTTTGCGTGATCGTCAGGCCCGCTGCCAGTGATACATTGCCAGTGATGGCCAGCGTTGAGCCCATGCTGACAGCGCCGCTTAGTGTCGTGGCGTTGGTCACGGTGAGGGCATTTAACGTCGTGGTGCCCGATGTGCTTAGTGCGGCGAGCGATGTTGCGCCGCTGACCGTGAGCGTCGATTGCAATGCCACCGCCCCAGATAGCGTGAGTGTTGTGCCGCTGATCGCTCCCGTTGTCAGCACCAGCGAGCTTCCCCCCATCGCAAAATTGCCCAGCTTCGACAGAAAGGCTTTGTTGGTGGTGTCGTAGAGTGTCGCGAAGTCCGTGTCGAACGATAGTTTTAGATTCGTGCAGAGGGCGGCGGTTGTGGCCACACCTGAACCGCTGGGGCCGATCTTTACCGTGTTAGCGTCAACCAAGCCAGCCGAGTCGATTATTACATCCTTCGTATCCCGCCAAACAATCCCCTTACCGGCCACGCTGTTGACCGTCGCTGCTACGCTCAATTCAACAACATCGCCAACCGACAGCGTGGGCAAGGTAACGGCGGCTTTATAGCGGCCGGTGTCTACGTTCGTCACGGTGACTGACGCGCCGTTATCGGTCCCGTTTACAACCAGCGTGCCAGTGGGCGTGCTGTCGGCGTTCGTCGCCGCTCCGGTGTCAAAGCGGCTGGTAACGAATTCAACGGTAATCGCTTGCGAGCTGCGGACGCTCATTAGATACCCCTGACAATTGGAGAGCCAATAATCGCCCCACCGCCGCCGCTACTTGGCGCGGTGATGTCTGCCAGAATCGGATTGATTCCGTAGCGGGTCAGATTGTCATTCGTCCACGATCCGGCGTCGGCGCGCGTGCTGCCTTGGCAGATGGAAGCGCCGCCAGCGTATGCGTCGAGGTCAGCGGTAGCGCCAACGGAGAATGCCGCCAAGGCGATGTTGGTCCCACCCGGAACAATTGCCAAGCGATACGACGAGCCGGCCACTAACGACGAGAGGCTTGATTCGTCAAAGAATACCATTCTCCTCCGGCCACCAGTCGCCTCGTCGGCGTCCGTGTCGAGGTTGATCGACTGCAAAACGGTGGTTCCGTCCGTATCGTATAGCTTCAAGTCGTAGGCCGTCCCGGCTGCCGACGACCCGTACCATGCAGCGCCGACAATCTTGTAGGTGCTGCACCACGTTGTCGGGATGTTAATGAGTGACGCTTTTTCGTCAGGAGTGCTGCCGCTATTGAAATTGCTCGCCGAAAACGCATTGCCGGGTGTGCCATAAGCGACACCCGTTGAGCCGTAGCCGAAAATAGGAGTCCCGGCCTGCTTTGTGCGTGATCCGGCATCGTTCTGAATTGGGAACGGTAGGCCAGGGGAAACGCCAACACTGCTGAATGACCCGAATGAGCAATTGTTGCTGCCGTCGATTGTGCCTGAGTTGTAAGCGATTACCCACGCATAAAAACTTCCACGAGTGACCGCGAACGAGTTATCGAGCGTTTTCCAGGCCCATGTGTTATTGCCGCCGGCCACCGGAGTAAATGTCGTGCTGGCTGGACTTCCGCCGCCCTTAATCGTGCCGTCCGGTAGACCGGATGCGTCAAAGCCTTGCAGGCTGATTTTGTAACTCGGGGCTGTTCCTGTAACCGTGCCTTGCCGCAGCCCCAATCGTGTAATCGTCGCATCCTCAAAAGCCTGAAAGATTACCTCTAACTGATCTGTGGTCTGATTCAGCGTGAAATTCGTAACCGTAGGCGCAGTGCCCTGCGGGAAGAACGGCAATTCGAGTCCGCCAACGATGGATGACATTTAATTCACCGCCATTGATTCGTTTGTCGGGTCGTAAGTCACGGAATGTCCCTCGATCAGCGCCGGGTTATCGGCGGACGCATTGAGGCGCAGCCAGCGGCGCACAAGCAAGCGCTGCTGTCCTTCCGGCGTGTCGATGGCAATTGGCTCAATTGCCCACGCCCTGGCCTCTTGGGCGCTGTTGAATTCCTTCTCGACTTTGCCAAAGCGGATGAAAACCTTCCCGCCTTGGCGCACGATCTTTGTGAGTGTCACAGTTCACCGATGGAGAGTTGGTTTAGTTCGAGGGCCATGTCTTTCTGGAACGTCTTGCCGACGATGGGCGTGCTGCTGCTGAAGTCCGCGCTACGGGCCTTCCAGTAGGCCATCGCCTCATTGCGCAGCGATTCACGATTGCTGCCTTGGTCCGCACGGTCGTTCAGCGTGGAGATGGTTACGCTTTCCTCTGTCGTGCTGTCGTCATAAGTGATCGTTTTCGTGCCGTCGCCGTTGTGAACGACATCAATAACCGCCAATGCTTGAGACATGGTTAGCTCCTCTAAATAAAGGGTGCTGAGTACGTTGGTTCCGACTTGGGTGAGCGTGTATTCGTAGTTGTGAGGCAGGCCGGCTAATGCGCGGCTGGCAATCGCATGGCCGGCGCGGGTTTGAGTTAGCGTGGCATTGGCAACCGAGAACAAGTCCCCGGATTGGGCGATGAGCGGCGGTGATAGTGGAAGGATTTTCAAAGTTCGCGCTGTTTCCTGTTATTCCCGCGTGTTCCGAATCGCCATCACCACTGCAAACGCTCCACAGCCACCTGCATCACAGTCATTCCGTCCGCAGCAGACAACTTGGCGTGGGTGTCGAGTCCGTCTGCAATGAGCGATTGAGCGGCCATTACAGCGTCCCTCTCGCGAGCGAATCGCAGTTGCATCAGCGAGTGATACTTGCCGCATATTTTTACCTGGATGTACCAACCGGCGGGCGATGCCTCTTGCAGAACGTGCCCGCGTTTCGTGGCGCGGCTGTACCGTGCGACGTTCTCGCAGAATTTGACACGTAGGCCGGATTTGGGCATTGGCATAGGTCACGACTGGTACTCCGCGATTACCGTCCCTTGGCCGTTCGCGTCGGCACTCCAAAATGGTTCGTCGCTTGCCGCGTGATCCATTTCCCGCGCTGAGTAAGGCTTGGGGTTCGACCCGTTACGATTGCACTCAGCCACCCATAGTCGTTTCCAGAACAGCGCGCGATTCTTTGCTTTGGCAGTTTCGCTAACCAGAAAGCCGTTGTTGCGAATCGAGGCGTCGGAGTCGCGAGGCACAGGCAATGGTTGTTCTTGTGGCTTGTCCATGGCGCGTGAATACCATGTGGAGGCGTTCATTTCGCAGCGGTTGGTGTCGGTCATTTGCCGGCCCTCATTGGTATTTCGTAATCGGGGCCGATGCTCTGGGCTTCCGCGATAATAGCGCTTGCCAGAAGTTTCTCGACGTACCATTTGCACTTTTGCAAGTCCTCGACGCCGTGTTTTTTCCGAAATCTCCACAGATACTTGAAGGCGTTTCCAGACAGATACGCGCGGAACAATTCTCCGTCACCTAGCGCCGCTTCGATCGCGTCGATGCACTCGATAGCACCCTCGTAGTGCAACGGGTGATTAACCGGGTCGTGGCGTTCCAGTTGCTTGAGTTCTGCGGCGGCTTGTTGGGCGATGCTACTCACGATGCTCTCACTTTTCCGTCTTTTGAAATTCGCATGTTCTGAACGTCAAACGATCCATCTTTGAACACACTCACGGCGGCAAATCCCCAATTCCAGCGATTAACGCGGGCGTATTCGGGCGTGAGGTCGCATAGACATCCCATCGACCAACAGAATGTTTCCTCGTGCCATACGTTCGTGTCGGCGTGGCCGCTGGTTTGATGGCTATGACCGACCAAGATGGTGTGATGCGCTCGCAGGAATGCGCCTCGGGCCGGATTGACGGGGCTGAACATGGCCTTGCCGAGTTCGTGTCCGTGAAACACCGGCAACTTGCCAAGCATGATGGGTCGCTGATCGCCGACAACTTCAATTCGGTTCTCTGGAATGCCGGCAGCCGTCTGCCAGCCGTTGACGATTTCTGGCATGTCGGCCAATAGCGGCGCGACACGGAACATATAGTCGTCCCACCGTTCGTCGTGGTTGCCTTTTTTGAAGATGATGCGAGCGCGGGGGAATCGCTTTCGTAGGTGATGAAGTGCTTGCTTGCCGGCCCGGAGTTCGCCAGATACTTTTTCGAGCGTTGGGTTTTTGTCGTAACGGCTGAGCTGGTAGAAGTCCCACAGGTCGCCGTCGATAACGATGCCATCCGGCTTAAATGATTCGCCCCACTCCAAAGCAGCCTCGACAGCCACGTTAGACTGATAGGGAATGTGAAGGTCGGAAATAATGAGATTGCGGCGCGTAGTAAGTTCAAACGGCTTCCATTCCACAGCACGCGATTCAGGCAGCGGTGGCAGACCGCCCAATTTCCTTGGCGCAGTGGCGTTATGCCGTGGCTTCTTTCCGTGCGCGCCGCGAGCATACCGGACAGCCTGGCTGGCAATGTCAAGCGTCGGGAATTGTGCGGGATGCTCATTGTGTAATCGTCGTGCTATCGTTCGGCTGCCAGCTTGCGGAAAATCGCGGCAGAGTCGGTCAACAACGTCTTGCCGGCTGCTGCGTTGACTTGCCATTCAGTCCCATCCATCCGTGTCGTAATCAAAGTCCAGTTGGGTCAGGTATCCGTTCAACACCGTGAGTTCGTTGTCCATGTGCGGCGCTCCCGCCGCATTATTCAAATTCCAACCTTGTCCTCCGAACGGTTTTCCGGCATCTTGCTTCCCTTGCCAAAAATTGCCCTAAGTCGTTATGGGATTGCGCCCGAATTCCTTGAGCACCTTGCGCGCGTAAATGATCTTCTCTTGTATGTGTGTCACTACGGGTAGATGCTCTGTGGTTCCATCGTCTTGAGTTACCTGCACTTCGCCCCAGCCATGCGAGCCGAATAGGCCAGTCACGATCGCCAGCCTGTCTAGCAGGCGGTTGATAATGACGTTGGCGGTTGCGGGGTCGTAATCGGTCATCCGCTGCCCTCTCGCGGCTTGTGTTGCGAGAAGTTTCTGACGACGTGCAAACCGTCCCGGAATGCGTCCCGGTCTTTGTTGTGTTCGACTCGGATCGCCGCTGTCTCACTGCGGAATGTTTCGGTCAGCGTCTCGCAGGCTTGCTTGTGGTCGGTCGTAATCTCACGGACGCACTCTTGGTTGTGGGTCATAATCCACTTCAGCGCGTAAAACGAACCGACAAACAGACTGAGCAGAGCCAAGAGGAACATGAAGCTGTCCAGGCCGCTGCCGTTGACGCTTTTGTGTTCGGCCAATTGCTTGACCACTTCGGCGGCAAGTGTTGCGGCTTCGGCTTCGGCTTGTGCTAATAGTTCCATGTGCCTTTCTCCGTCCGTTCCCTCGGAGGGGTTAAATCTTCCAATCTTCCGTCGCTGAATAAACGCAGCCGATCATGGCCCCGAAAGCCACGACATACAGCGCACAGGCTGAGAAGAATGCGACCGTGTGACCGGGGAAATCGGCACTTGATAGCCAAGCAATTCCGAATGGCCACGCCACAAATGCGGCGACGATTTGAAATGAATTGAACAATCTCATGGCACGCCTCCCGTCGCTCGCGTTACATGCCTTGGTTCGCGGATATGGTGGTTGTCTTCCGCCCACTGCTCCAAGTTGATCCACTCGCCTTCGTTCGTGCGGACCCACAGCACAGCCAACCAGCGGCCATAGGGGTCGTCTTTGACTTTGCCGACTGACAAATGCGCGTCTTCGGCGAATAGTTGTCCGTGCTTTAACAAGTCGGCTAGAGCGTCGCGGGCTTGGACGCCGCGCTGAATCTCGATTTCGGTCACGTTTACCGTGCGCCGCGTGTGGTCAACCTCAAAGGCGTCGTAACCGTAGGCTCGGATATGAACATGCTCGACGCGCAGGCCGCGTGCGCAGGCCAGAGTCACAACAGGAGAATCGGCATCGTGTAATTGTTCGACGATGAAGGGCACGGCGAAATGAGGGCCGCAGTCATCGCCCATGGCGAAAGCGGCAGCCAATGTCAGGACGGCAATCGCAATAAAGGCGATGCGAAACAACAGCGGTGGTTCTGGCAAGTCGGGCCAGTAGCGTTCCGGCGGACCATCATGCGCAGCGCGTTCGGGCGAGCGGCCTTCGCTCGGCTTGGCGGTGAACAGGTTGGTGAGGAAGCGGAGCATTAGCAGGGCACTTTCTCGGTGATGGATTTCAGCGCTTCTTCGGCTTCCTGAATCATCTTTGAGCCTGCAATCCACAGGTCGTGTATTCGCTTAAGTTCCGGCGTTTCAAACTCATCGGCCAATGGCCCCATGCCTGATTCCATCGCGAGTTTGAGCATTTCTGCGTTAATCATCGAAGCGCCTCCGCCAGCATCTTCCCCACCCGTCCATTCGCCACACCCACGGCAATCGCGACCACAACCCAGGGGCCGTCAATCTCGTTTGTGGTGACGTGAACGAACGTGTCGGTGATTTGGACGGACGCCACAACGGACGCGCCGTAAGCGGTCAGCGAAGCGGTGAACGTGTGCGATAGCTCGTGCCAGGAGAAGTCGCCGGCCACGATATGCGGGTCTTCGCCCTTGTGCTTTTCGAGCATGGACAGGATGCGCTCTTTGGCCGTGGCGATGCCCAGCGTGTGCGATTGGACGACGTTGATGGCGCGGGTGGTCATAAGTTGCCTCGCTGGCCCGGCCAATATGGGCTATACGGTTCCTGCAACTCATACCGCTTCGGTTTCTCTGGCGGCTTTCCACCCTTGATCGACTCGATGTGCCACGTCTTGTCGGTTGGCTTGCGTCCTGGCCAGTCCCATACATACGGGTCGAACGGGTATCCTTCGAGTCGCTTCCGGTAGATAGCCTTCCAATAGCCCTCGTCATTCGGTACGTGAGTCTGGTTCTTCCAGAGATAGTCAACGAAGTCGCTAAAGTCTGTCTTCGTCCAATATCCATCCTCCCAATGCGGAGTCTTCTCATACCAGCGGCGCACGGGATTTTCATTGGGGTCCAATTCCCGCGTTGCTGTCTTCTGTTGCGGCATTGGATTGTGGGGCGCAGTGTAACGACGCCCACCGAATGGCCAGCACAACAGAAGCATGACAAGCAGTGCTTTCATTAGTCTGTTGCCCTGTCGATGAGATTCATAACCTTCGTGGCCACGTAGCAAATAACGAAACCGGCAACTAAGCCGATTCCGTACTTGTGCGGTTCGCTGGCGAGTTCGGCGATGAGAGTGAACATTAGGCTGCCGCTCCAATCGCTAAAGCTCCACTCGGACACTCACCAACCTGTCGCCTGATCTCATCCGCAGTCGCGCCGGCCATGTTCACCCACGGTCGGTTGCTCGGATTGAACACGCTTGGCAGTCCACGAAAGCAGTATTCGCAGTGGATGCACAGCTCCGGTCGCCATTCGACGGATAGCTCTGGCGTCGTGTATGTACGAGTTGGGGCGGTCATTGCGGTTAGCACTCTTTTAGAACGCCATCAGTGAGGTATCCGTGCCACCGATTTGCACCTTGGCAATCAATGCTCGGTGTAATGGTTAGGTTTTCTTCGATCTTTCCATCGGCTGATATTCCTCGCTGGATCTCCCATGACGGGAAGCCATCGGGGTGCGGTTCACTTGGCAATCGAACATGCACACCGCCGTTATCCAAGTTCGGCAGCGTAATCATCAAACGTCCCGTCTTGCCGTTCCAACCGCGCAAAATCACGCGGCCCGGCGTAACTGGTTCAGCAAAGTATTGCTCCGACGTTTCGCAAATGATGATCTTTGTCACCTTCGCCCTCCACAGTTCGGCCCACTGCACCCGCCGTAATACACCGCCGGTGCGGTTCGCTGTGGCGGCTGCTGCTGATACGGAACCCAGACCTTTACCGTCTCTCGGTTTCTCGGCAGCCACGCGCCGTTGCTGCGGAGTTCATATCGCCCGCTCGGAACCGCCGGAGCGTAGACCCTTGCCGGCGCAGGCGGCGGGTCGTTTGCGGGCTGTTGTATCGCTTCGCCGTTAATCTCTGGGTCTGGGTTGTTGTCCACCCATTCCGAAAGCGACTTGCCATCGCGCAACCACTTTTGCAGCTCCGCAAACTGCTCAATGGTCAACGGCGTTGGGCCGTCTGTGTAAGAAGCGGCAGCCGGGGTTACATCGTTGTCGATGGGCACGGCTACCGTATTGGGCTGGGCTTCGTCGCTTGGGTCATTCGCCACAGCCAGAGCCTTGACGGGCGATGTCGAGGCTACAGAAGGTTTTTGGTAATGAGAAATGCACGACGCAATGAGCGCGGCGGATGTCAATATGAGCCCTGTGTAAAACTCTTTCATGGCGTTCACAGATTGCTGGGGGTGATAACGCGGGGCGTTACTGCATCGTTCGCGGACAGTGAACTGAGCGTGAACGATTTAAGGTCCGGCGAACCGTCCTGCGTGTACGAGTCGAGGTCCACACAGCCGAACGCACCGTTGGATTGAATCGTCGCTTTGACCGAACAACGCTCGTGGCCGATGCGGTTGTAGCCCGACGCCACTGGCAGCGGGATGCAAAGGATGCTGAGCTTTTGCTGGTCGTTGTTCGGTTCCAGCTCCCAGAATTCAGTGACCTTGTGTAAGGCCGCATTGGCCCGGCTGGGGGCTAGATACTTGCGATCGAATGCCGCCATGTTGGCGGACTGGACCCTGCCCGAACCGGGAATACCGAATGGCCAGAATTCTTCTGTGGCCACACCCTCCTTGACGCATTGCTCGTTTGCTTCGCCGCCCCATCCGCCAGTGTTGGAAAATCCCTTGACGATGCAGGCCACCGAGAATGGCGACAATCGCTTGAACGGTTCTCCGGCTATCGCCCTCGCGATCATAATTGCGTGAATTACCGCGAAGCACCAACAGTAATTCGTTGGGTCTTGATTCAGGCCAATCCATTGTTTGTTGGCCCACAGATATTGCAGCAGCGATACGAGGTCGGTTTTAGTCCGCTCTAGTTCCTCGATACGCTCTTTGATCTGCTTGTCGTCAAGCAGCATCGACGATGGGAATGAGTTCGTGCCGTGGAGAGAGCCTAGCGGTTGCTTGCTGTAGTCGCGGGGAATGTACCCGCTCGTGGACATCCCATTGCTGTTGACGCGGACGGACGCGGCCTGTCGCGCGATTTCGGCCTCGTTGTGGTGAACTACGCCGGGGATGATTGGGGAAACGTACATTGCGTTAGCCTCCGTACTTTTTGAAGAAGGCCAGCGTTTCGCTTGCGGGGTACGGCCCCTCGAAAACGATGCGTCCAGTTGAGTCGGCAATAGCCACCCACGGCGATTCTGTTGGCTTTAGTTTGGCTCGAATGTCCTGCCATTCCTGCGGTAGATTCGCGGTGGATGAATCAGGGTCGAGCTTCCGCCAACCCTTACCGCCCTTGGAATCGGCAAGCGTCTTGGCGTCGAGGTAATCGCGAACCTCAAGAGAACGCAGGGCCAGAGATTGCTCATTCGTTAGCGGCTTGCTGGGCGACGTTTCCTCAAGAATCATCACCCGCATTCCATGCAGCGGAAGCGAACTGATATGAAACCAACTCGGAATGTTCCATGTTGTCGGCAGCGCAGGGGGCCATCCGCTGCCAAGGAAGAACCACCCGGCCGCAAAAATCGCCAGCACCTTCCAAATCTCAATGCTCGCCGAGAAGATGCCTGCGGTGGCCTCTTTGAGAGACGCCCCTTTGACGGAAGGCATGTGCGAGTAGAGAAACGTCCCAAGCCGCTTTATGCCGGACGCTATTTGGCTGCTAAACGTAATCAGCAGCACAGCAACGATGAATGCTAGTGTGCCCACGGCGTTATGCAGCTCCGGCAGGAGGTGACGGCAGCGGTACAGGCGGCGCGGGCGGTGGCGCAGGTGCAAAGCTCGCCAACATCAAATCCACGGCAGCCTTCACCGTCGAACGCGCCCCGACGAACGCCATCCCGATAAAGGCGTTTTCTTTCCCGGCCGCGAAACCGGCAGCGTCATAGGCTTTCATCACCGCGTCAGAGATTGCCGCTCGTTCCTCGGGCGTGGCGACTAAGCCACCGACAAGCGACGTGAGGTAATTCCAGACAACGGCCAGGATGTTGAACTGGTTGGCCGCAATGACGGGCGCGGCTGCGGACAGATGCTCAGAAAGAGCGGATGCGGAATGCACGGAGGACGCCTTTATGGCTATCCGCCGGCCGGAAGGTTCCGCGTCGGTGGCACGATGATTGCAAAAAGTGGCCTGGAACGGGCCAGTGCCACCGAGAGAAGGTTTCCCTTCCCGAACATTAGGGAATCTACTCTGCAACAGGGGGTAAAGTCAAGTTTGTGTCCGGCTGCGCGCCGACAGGGTGGCAGTCAGGCTGACAGACTGGCGTGTATTTGACCACGTATTTGCCGTCCTGATGTTCGATATTTACGATCGTTGGGCCGGAATTTTCGTCGATCAGCCGGCCCTTGGTCAGCAGTTTGTTGAGTTTGTCCCTGAGCGGCTTGGTCCGTCGCTCAAGGCGTTCGGTGTTTCCGTCACACATGATTTCAGCCCTCCATGAATCAATCCAAATCCACCCTCCGCCACATCGTCACCTCACCCGGCCCCTTGGCTGGTAAGGTTAGCCAGATTCGGAGGCAAGCGGCCAAAGAGGCGCGGGTGCCGCCGACTGTTAGCCATGCGCTGCGAAGTGAATCTCTTTCTTCACCAGCGACTTATCGTGCTGGCGAACTTCGTAGTCAGCCAGCCACGCAATCTTCCGCTCACGTCCTTCCCACCAAACACATTCGTAAGTAACGCCGTCGGTGGTTAGGCAGACTTGTCGCACTGTGGCCGGGCAATCGTCGCCGATAGTGACCCATGAGCTTGGCGCGAACACCGTGATTCCCATCGCTTGTTTCCTTTGCGTGTGTTAGCCCGCTTCGCCGTCTCTCGGCTCCATTACTTTGCAAGTAACAGCCGTGTCGGTGTCAACACCGGCGTCGATCCATTCGCTATCCGTAATCTTCCTGCACTTCGGGCAGCGAGTTTTGCGCGGTTCGTACCACGTTGGCATCCAAGCGTTTGGACGGCAATCGCAAGTGGTAATCCAGATCCCCTTGTTGCCGCCATACGCCAACACAATTTGCAAGGCGGTTTCAAGTGCTGATTCTCGATTGGTCATGTTTGTGCTTCGCCGTCAGGCGGGGATGGGGCGGGCGGTGCAATGCCACGGAAACAAGTGCAGCAATCTTGCTCCATCGGCATTGTTGGTCCGACAAGTAGCCCGTCCCAATCGCCGCAGAAGTGCCAGCCGTCACGTATCTCGTCATCGGTAAGTTTCAGGCTGTCACTTTCCATCAGCTTCAGCCATCGTTCTTCTTCCATTCTCGCCTACGCTCCTCTGCGGCTCTGTGCCGCTGCTTGGGTGGGGGTGGGGGCTACGACTCTTGTCGCATCCGCTGAATCTCACTGCCGAGCATTCCGGTTTTGTATCCGCAGCGGTCGCATCGACACTCGAATACGTTTGTCTCTTGACCGTGAAAGTGGGCCAAGTCGGGGGCAAACCACCGATGGCCGTGAATTAGGCACGGCGCATATTTGACGATGACCCGCACAGGCCAGAACACGACGATCGCCAGAACGCATAGCCATTGCAGCAGCGGACTATCGACGACGGCTTGCTCAAGTGACCATTTGGTTTTCACGTTTCCTCCGTGCGATGGTGTTCTCATCCAGCCCGTTAGTTGTCCTACGTTCCCCGGTCGCTCGAATCATTCCTTTGCCTCTAAATCATCGTCATCGCCCAAATCATCAACCGCGTCCTCCACTGATATGTGTTCGATGAATTCATACGCGGTTACGGCCAGCATCCAAGCATTGCTTTGCCGCGCATTGCTGGATTTCCAAAAGCGAAAACCGCCCGGCACGACATAGCCCTGCATCCGATAAAACAGCGTGGCAAGTTGGTTACACTGATCGACGATTTCTTTCGACGTTTTCATGGCTACTGCCTGCGTAGTTGGAGTAGTAGACGGCGATTCGTGTTGGTGGTTCATCATTGGCTACGCTCCCCGGTCGCTTAGTACTTCATTGACTTGGTTCGCTTGTTCGCTGGTCAGCGTGTGCGGCCAATGCTCTAGCACCGGCCCTACAATCTCCCTCACGCGCCCCATCTTCTCCCGCAGCGCCTTTAGTTCGCGGGCCATTTCGGTGGCGGCGTTGCAGGCGGCGACGATGAAATTCGCCTTCGATTCTGCATCGTGCTGATCGTCCGAAAACGCAATAGCCAAGTCCTCGAAATAGTCGTGTGCGTCGTATTCAACGTGACACTCGTTCGCGCCTTCACGACGGGCTACTAACGGGGAAGGCATATCACTTCCCATCGCTATCAACTCATCCAGGTTGTCAGGCATTAGGCTGGCTCCTTGAGGGTGATGCCCAATTTCCGAAACACCTGCCGAACGTCGCCGCGAGTTTCCGGCATGAGGCAGTGCGGGATTCTCTCCCCGCCGACTAACCATTCCTCTGTGCCGTCAATGGGTTCTGAGACGGTGATGGTATTTGGCCCGGCCTCTAGCTCCATGTACCCAAAACCGTTGGGCCACTTATTGCCGCCCACAAACCCCACGCTCCGCAGCCACCCCTCGTTGATTGGCGTGTCATCCCACAGCGGCAAGGCCGTGTCGAGTATCTTCCGCTCGTCACGTTGCTGATGGCCATGTAGCGTCGGCTCGCAACCATAGACGGTGTAATACGATTCGCCGCCATAAAGTCGCCTCAGCCTCTCCGCGCTTGTTTTTACGTCGTTCATCGTGTTCACCTTGGGGATGGGGTTATGCGGTACGAAACGTCGCCTTCGGTTCCTGAAACACGCTGGATAGGTCCAGGCTCTTGCGGAGTTTTTCGTTCTCCGCTTCCAACGCCTTGACGCGAGCCTCGGCGGCGGTGGCTGACTCCATCGCGCTGCCGTGTAACTTCCGCAGGTGTTCAATCTTCTCGGCTGCCTGCTTGGCAATCTCGTTGATGGGTAACGTGTAGTCGATTGTGCCGTCTGCCCCGAATGTCAGCGGGTTCGCTCTCAAGAGGTGCGACGCGGCATCATACGCCTCCCGTTGCTGCCGCTCGATGGTTTCGCGGGCGACGGTGAGTTCCTCTTTTAGCTGCACAATCTCATTAAACATTTCAGCCGCAGCAGAATCGGCTGGCCTGTCGTCCTCACGGTCCCATCCAGCAAATCCCTTGACGCCACGAATCTCCGCCCTCAACGCCTCCACATCACTCGCGGCAATGGCGCGGGACCGCTGACCAATTTCGATTCCTTTCCGCATGGCCAGCCGGTATTGGTGGGCCATCCAGGCAGCAAATTCTCGGCTGTAAATATCTTCGGGCGTCGGATGAATTGAATCTGATTCGCCCCGCTTCTGACGCTGTAAACAACGCTCGCATTCGTCAGGCGTGTACCATTCACAGGCAAACTCCCAAGGCGTTTTGCCATTTAGTTCGTCCTTCACCTCGCTCACGTCTGCCACTGGAATCATCGGGCCGTGTGTCATGTCGGGCTGTGGAAGTGATGTTGTCGGTGGGGCGCTCGCGGCGACAGCAACCATTACTGGCTCCCATCCGTTTGCATCCAACCAGCCATCGTCTGCCGCAGCACGCAAATCGCCATTCGACGGATGCCGCCACATTGGCAAGCCACTTACCGAATTAACCTCTTGAATCATCGCAGGCTGCTGTCGCAAACGCAGCTCTCCAGCGCCATTGCAGCAGTTGCAGGTGTTCGTGTCGTACTGCGGTCCTGCTCCGTGGCAGCCTGGACAGGGAATTGTGGCAACAGCTTCGGCGGGGACGCGGAGGGGGTCGGATTGAGTGGTCATTGGTTTGGGTTTGGGGTTAGGCAAATTGTGGATCGAATCGGGAAAGCATCTCATTGGGCACGTTGAAAATCCCTTGGGCACCCTTGAAAGGAATCGGGGCAGGCAGTCGTCGAATGTTGTCAAACACGATGCAAAACGGACCCTCGACGTGTTCATGCCGTGGCAACCATTCCAGGTGTGAAGGAAAATCTTGCTTTGTGCGAATCATGTGCGTCTTGCGGCGCTCTTCCTCGATGCGCGATATGTGAAAGCACTCCACGACGTTTACGATGGCCACGACCGCGCCCCAGTCCATCGACGTTAGCGGGATGCCGTAGTTGTCGCCGCTCAGGAACTTGCGCGACTTGCCGGCATGGATTAATAACGGCCCTCGGTAGAGCATTTCCCATGTTCGGTTTTCGACCTTTTTAATGCCGCGCGCTATAAGTTCGGCATACGGTTGGCAGACTGTCAAAGCTCGCATCACTCCCCCTCCTCCGTTTGTGCGACCAGCGGGCCGCGAAAGTTGGTCACGTTACGACTCCAGGAGTGCCGCCAACTGCCAATTCCTGCACGGCATCGCCGTCGCAAAAGTAACGGTCGCTCTTGCTGAACATGAACACGTATTCGTGAGCTGTGGTCGGTCGCCACTTGCCGCGACGCAGGACAAGTCCGCCGTTGGGAAGGCATTTTTCGCAGCCCGGGCAGGGTTCATAAACCGCAACCGTCTTCTCGCGATTCTCAATCTGCCGGTAATTGCCTCCGGCGACTTCATCGTGAGATCCTTCGCCAACGTCCCAGCCCTTGGGCGTAACGGACCAATCAACAGCCTTGCGGCCAGTCTTCACCATGCACCGCTTCCATCGCCACCCGCTAATGCTCTCCGGCATCGGTGATTTCTTCGCCCAGATAATCGTGCTGCGAAGTATCCAGCCGTCCGCCTGCATCGCCATTGCGACACGGTGGGGCATGAGGCACTGGTCGCCTTCCTGGTAGCCGTGCTGAGCTTTGCGGTGCTGGCCAGTCACACGCTCGCCACGGTCGTCGTCTCGGCTGCCACCGCCGCCACCTTTACCACTTGCTGCGTAGCTATCCCCCAGATTCACCCACAGAACGCCATCGTCCCTCAGCACGCGCCGCACGCCACGAAACACGTCAACCATCGTCGCCACGAATTCATCCGGCGTTCGCTCGCTGCCGATTTCCAGTGGCTTTAGCGGGTCATCGGATTTGAGATAGCTGCGAAGATTCCAGTAGGGCGGCGAAGTCATGCAGCAATGAAACAAGCGCGCATCGAGAGACGCGAGCGTTTGCCGCACGTCTCCGAATAGCACTGTGTTCATCGTCGCTTCCATCGCTAATCGCTCCCTGGGGGCGTGGTCAAAGGGCCAGCAAGTAAAATCAAACAATTCCCTCGATCATCACTTCCACATGCGGCTGCTCATTCCCTGCCGCGTAAAACTTCTGCACCGCTCCGTCGCATACTTGGGCGTCGTCCGTGAATAGCAATCCCTTCAAGGCGTCCATGAGCGATTTTTCGCAGTTGTCTCGGTCAGGCTTAGCGCCGTGTGGCAGTCTCGGCATGGGCTTGGTTTTCCAGGTGATTGCCTTCGGGCGCGGGAACACGAACACGACCGACATTTTGAGCGGACCAATCAGCGGCGGTCCTGAATACGCCGCATTCGCAGCTAGCCTCGCCGTCGCTTTGAAGTCGTTGACCTTGTGCTTGGTGGGCGTGTAGTTGTGGATGAACGTTTTTCCGTTGCTGCCATTAGCGAGACGATGGCGCTGGCGTGGCTGGGCCACTGGAATAGCAGGAACGGTAAATGTGATTCGGTCGTTCATCGCCTTCCCCTCCTCGGCATCTGCCCAGTTTTCATATAGGCCCGCATGTCTTCTTGAGTCCAAACTTCGGCGGTCATGGGGTTTCCTTAATCACTTTTTTGGCACGCTTAAAAAACTCCTCCAACCATCCGCGAATTTCCTCGTCGGTCCAGCATGTTCCGTCAGTTCCAAGCCCGGCGTCGTCTGGCACAAGTTCAGTATTCGTTCCGGCAAAGTTTGATATGTCACACGCCAAAGAGTTGACCTTACGAACGATGTGCATCTTGGCAGTCGTTTTTGCGTCCATCGTGAACATTATTCGCGCGCCTTCCCTGTCTGTTTGGCCATCCGCTTGGCTTCGTCTGGGGATGTGAGGGTCATGGGGTGGACTCCGGTGGTTCCGGTAGTTTCATCCAGTGCGTGGGTTTCAAATACTCGGTATCTGATCGGTGTTCATAGCCAACCCACGCTGGCCCGTACCAGCAGCCGGTTGACCAACATCCAAGCCAAACCTTTGGCCCTTGATTGCAATCGTCGATGCCCCAAAGAAGCATTGGTGTTCCATCTTTTGGTGCCGTCTCAATCGGTTGCCAGTCGTGATTCGCCGTGGATTGAGTCATTCGCAAGCCTCCACTGCTGCCACCCAACCACCGCAAGGCCGCTCCGTTTCGTGGCAGTAAAACGGCGTTCGCTCTGCGATGCACTTCACGGCGCTCATCAGGCTTGGCACTGAGCCATTGGCCAGATGATTGCCAAGACGAAAGGCGCACGTCTCGCAGCGTGTGTCGCGACCTGTGCGTTGATATTCAGCGTCAGCCAGTCGGGCGAGTTCTCGTCCAAGTTCGCGGCCTTCCGACGTTGCTACGTTTTTGACCGGGTACTTCACCGGGTTATCGCCGCCTGGAATGTGCGGCCAAGGTAGTTCGCGTTTCATTTCACAGCCCCCGCTCTTTCCTCGGAGGAATCCACTGATGCTCGCAGGATGGACACTTCTGAGTTCCGAACAATCGAATAGGCGACATTCGCGCACGCTTCCGATGGCCGCACTTAGGACAGAACACAGTCACTTGGACGGCCTTGCCTTTGCGCAAATCCTCAGCGGCTTTCTTTAGTCGCCTAACAAAATGTTTTCCCATCTCTGTCATTCCACGCCCTCCTGTTTGGGCGCTGGCTCGTTGTGAATCCGTCCGCCAAAGCCACGAACCCAATCAATGTCTTCTTTGGTCGCCTCCTTGGCCTTGTAAGGACCACTCGAAGACCCAAATTCCCGCCGCGCCCATGCCGCCGCGCTGTGCGATGTCTTGGCGTATACGACAGTGCAGCCGGCCGCGAAGCTCACGTAAAACGGTTTGCATGTGTCGCTCATCGCGTCCTCATCGACAAAAGGGGGTGGGGGCTACGTGATGTACATTTCCGCCATCGGCGAATTCACACACCAACTCCGCAATGTCAAAAGCAACTCTAAGGCTCCCTCATAGTTGCCCCATCCATTGTCTGGGTTCATCGCTCGGTACTTTTCAGGCTCGGCCTGCATCTTCGCGATGGCGGCGTCTAGCAGAGGTTGACATTCATGGCCAAGCAATCCGTTCAGCCCGCGAATTCCGTCACCACCGAATGCGTCGTAAAACATCTCCGACACGTTGTAGGTGTAGTTGGCTTCATACTCACGATATTGGTCGCGAACTTCCGCTTCCTCTATGATCGAGGCAGCATGCGCGTATCCGTTTTTCCGCAGTAATGCACGCGCGGCCTCCAAGTCTTGCCTCGTCTGCCGACATCGCATTCCAAAGTCCCAACTCATTGCTTTAACTCCCCTGTTACTTCCAAAAGTGCCATGTCGTGCGGCGTCACTGGCATTCCAAGTATCTCGTTCACGCACGCACTCACTTCCTCCCAATCGGGCCAGCGCCTTCCTGTCAGGGCGTACCATTTCTCTAAGTCGAAGTCGGACGGTCGGGCGATATAAAGCAGCGCCAGCCGCTTCGCACGCGACCAATTCTGTATCCGGTCGTGATGGTCAACGCGCACCACCAACAGCGCAAACGGCTGGTCAAGAGCCTTCTGCCTATGGCCGCTCCCTCTCGCGATTTCGTCACAACAGAGGTTTTCTACCGACGCTGGTTTCAGGCAGCATTCGCAGCGCCCTACTCTGGCGCAGAACTGGTATCGCCAATCGCGAACGGCTGCCTCGCGGGCGGCTCGGCGTGGTGAGGTGCGCTTCATTGAATGGCCTCCACGCGATGCTGCAATGTTCCGAACCATTTCCACATGTCCCGCTCGTCAGCGCCGCGCCACTCGACCGGAACTTTCTCTGGCAGGCAGCCCAGCAAGTGCCAAACGTTTGGATACACTTCAAATGACCTCAGATACCAACACATATCAGGCCATTCTTCGCCAGCACGTATCAGGCGGTAATGACGATCCTCCGGTGGCAGTGCGGTATTGGCTTTGAAAAACATGCACAACGCGCCGTCGTCGTGCCCTACGAAAATCGGCTCGGAATTAATCGGCACCCGCAGCACGATCTTGTCTTTCGGATCAAATTGGTATCGCAGAATCGTGTTCACTGAACTGCCTCCGCTGCTTCAAGCACCGATTCCAACAATGCGGCGTCACTGAGGTTTTCCAACAGCGCCCGGCAGTCGATGCAAATGACTTCGATGCCCTGCCCAATGACGCGCAGTTCGTGCGGGGGTTCACTGCCGCAAATTCGACAAGGATCGAATATCGGGTCGTAGTTCACCATGACGCCACCGCCTTTAGAAAATCCGTCCCGCTGATCGTCCCAACTTCATTGAGCCACGCGCGAACGTCTTTGGCCGGTGGCAACACCCACCGCACGCGCCGATGCAACTGATCGCTCATTCGCTCCGCTGTCGTGACTGCGCCTTGCTTGCCGGGCCACATGCCGTCCGGTTTCTCGTCCCGCTCGCCAACCACAATCCACCGCGTATAGCGCGACACTGACCGCGCCATTGCCACCAACTGATCGACGCCACCCATGTTCGATGGACGACCTACGACGTTGACGCCTAGCGTTAGCAGGGCTGCTGTATCTGATCCGCCTTCGACGCAAAACACCGGGCCGCAACGCATTCGCATTAAGGGCGCAGCGAAGTAGATTCCGTGGCTCGAATGCCGCATCGTTTTCTTCGCGCCGTCCCGATACCGTCTCACGATCCCCACGACGTTTCCTTTCGCGTCACGTTCCGGCCAACTCGAATAAGGCAGCCCTCGGTATTCGTCCCATCCTCGCCCCACGCCAAGCTCGACTAGCGCCGCTTCACCAACGCCTAGCGTCTTGGCTAGGTAGTGTCGTTCTTCGGCTGCTGTCGGTGATTCAAACATGGTTTGTGCTAACGTCGTCCAGTCGATTACAGGCTTATCTTTTTTTGGCAGGCTCGTCAGTACCGTCTCGGTGTCCTCGCCAATCCGATGCAGCCAACCACCCATCCGGTTTTTACTAGGTCGCGGCGACTCCACCCTCATACACAGCACCAACCCACCGCTCCGCGTGCAATACGAATCCTTGCCGCACACCGGGCACCGCTCCGTTCTCGTAACTCTCGTCCATGTCCGTTCCGCCATCCGTGTACTACTCCATTCACTCGACTACCTACCGCGCTCCATTTCCTAAAAGTTCTCGGCGGGTTCCGAACACCGCACCGAAACCAAACGTCTCTCTAACACCAAGTCCGCAGTTCCCCCCTCCCGTCACCGCGATTAAGGCCGCAACCAACGCGATCTACCCGCGTTCCCTTCACCTTTCCAAATCTCAGACTTGGTTGACGGATTCGCCTCGGCTTGTCTGGACCGTCCGGCCAGTTGCCCTATCTCGATTGGAGGGCGCTATATCGAATCGAATCAGTACGGCGCAACCAACTCCCTTCGCGAGCTGTTCGGAATCTCTAAATGTGACAACTGGAAATGCGAGTCAACGTTTCCATTAAACGGCTCGTCGAAAACCTGTTTGTCGGTGTCGCACGACCAGAACCATCCACTTTCACCTTGCACACAACACACTCCGCGTAAGGTAATTTTGGTTCCCTCTCGAAGTTCCAGCCGCATTCCGTCGTATGGCGGCGCTGGTAAGTCAATTTCCATGTCGCAGTGAGCGTGCATGTCTGTGTAGATTTCGACGCGATTTATTACGCATGGATATTTCATGCTGCGTTCTCCCTTCGATTGAGGTCATTTACCGGAACGTCTTTCACCTTGCGAAACCAATCCGCCTCATGCGTTGGCATGTACGGAAGGTTTCGTGGCGGATAGTAAAAGTTCTCACAGAAGAACAACGCCTCGGCCTGCCGAAACGTCATCCCGTTTTTGCTGTTCTTCGCCCGCATGTAGCACTTCCGCCAAATCTGTTCGGTGTCGGGAAGTTCCTTCACGCGGCGCGGCTTGTAAATGTCGCCCTCAATTTCCTTGAGGTCGCCGTTAGCCTGCACAACAACTCGACTCTTGCGTTCTGACTTGTGGCCGCATTGGAGGCAGGAGGGGCCCCGCAGGCGAACGAAACCGCATTGCGGGCAAACTATCGGCTGATCCTCTTTATGCTCCCTCATGCGGTCCTGCTTCATCGACGTGACCATGTGAGAGGTCAAGCCAAGCGACCATTCGCGATCCGAGTTCAACGATCCATGTCGGTGATAGTTCCCGCCGTGGTCCTGTAGCAGAACGTGGTCAAGCGACGGGTGAGCGCGAAGCAACCGCCCACCAGCCTGTAGGTAGCTCGTCACGCTCCCGAACACGGTCGCGAATATTCCGTGATAGAGCCAAGGCCAGTCTATTCCTTCCCGCATCACGAACCGATTGCAGACGACTTGCACTTGTCCCGTCCGGCTCATTTCCGCCAGGTGCCTGCGGTTCTCCGGGTCGTCACTGGAAAGAACTTCGCCGTTGATCCAGATGCGTTCACTGTCGATATGCGCCGCCGTGACTCCCTTGGCGTAAAACTGCTCTGCGAACCACAGCGAACCGGCTACGTCAGGGCCAAACAGGATGGCTGGCTTGCCATCGGGATTGAGGCGCGCCCAGTTATCGAACACGCGCCCGAAGATGCCGGGTCGCATGATGGCTTTTTTGTTTTCTTCGTCGGTCAAGTCCTCGCCGACTTTGACTTGCTTGACGTGCCGTAGGTCCGGTTCGTCCGGGGCATAGGTTTGGCAAATGACGTGTGCGCCGCAGTCGCGTAGTTCCGAGTTCACCGCGCCGATAATCAAATGATCCGGGCGCAGGTCGCTCATGTCGAGCGGAGTGGCCGTAAACAATAGACTGACAGCGCCGGCCGCTTCGTGAGTGTCGAGAATCTTTTGGGCAACTGCGCCAGTCTGGTTGTGGGCCTCATCCACGATAACGAGTTTGGCAGGGTGCAGTTCCCATTTCTTCTGCTTGAACACGCGGCTGTGCTCGGTCATCACCGATGAAACCTGCACGTCCTTTAGCAAGGCCGGGTCAACGCCGCTGGCCCTTACGCCGTGGTCGATGCCAAACGATTCGATCCGCTCCGAAATTTGCTCCCGCAGCATCCGGCGATTGAGATACCAGATTGTCGGCACGCCCATGCGAATCGTGGCTTCGCTCTGAATCACAGTCTTGCCGCCGCCAGTGGGCAACGTGACGACGATCCGCCGATAGCCGGCCGCAACAGCCGCGTCGATGGCGTCGAGCGTTCGGATTTGGCAGGGCCAGAGGTTCACGACTTCCTCCACGTTAGGTAAGCGTCGTAAGCCTCTTTGAATTTCTGCACGCAGATGCGGCGATTGTTTCCGTGTCCGCCGACTTTATTCCATCGGTCATCAAGCGCCCGCACGAGCTTTCCGTATAAATCTTCAATCACCGACTCTTTGAATTGCGACTTGCTCTCCGTGCCGTTCTTCGGTTTCTTTTTCTCAATCTCGGCCGGGTCGAACGGGTCGTTGTATTGCTTCGGCTTGTCCGCTGCCTTTTGCTCTTTGACTTTCTTCGCCGCTGACTTAACGGCATCACCACCCTTGGCGACAATCTTGGCTTGCTCTGCCTTCGGAAGTTCCGCTATCTCCGCTGCCGCCGATACCGAGACTTCGCCAGCGTCAACGGCTTTTTGTAGCGGCTTCGCCCCTTGTTCAATTACCTTCCGCGCCGCCTTCACTGACCGCTCACTGACATTGAATTCTTCGGCAGCTTTTGCGGCGG
>JADMIO010787557.1_pt1 | contig 54946 bp, 55 predicted proteins | sample 8958161 | NCBI WGS metagenome assembly JADMIO01 (sample SAMN16585339, study PRJNA669376) | soil metagenome | isolation source: Crop rotation soil | place: USA: Cullars Rotation, Alabama | collected 2011
GCGACAACTTGTCCACGTGGAATTCTAAGCTTAGGATCCCAATGTGCTGGAAAGCGGACCGCTTGGAGGGATGGTGAAGTTTGCCCAGCGGCTGAAGGCCGCGGGGATCACGCCGCAGTTTTTCGGCATGGATGAGCCGTTGTATTTTGGCCATGTGTTCGTCTCGCAGGGCAATAGGATCGGTTGTCGTTCACCGATCTCCGAGGTCGCCAGGAATGTCGCGAACACAGTCCGCCAGATGCGATCCGTATTCCCTGGCGTACGCTTCGGCGATACCGAGCCTCTAACCTTTCGGCCTGGCGACACTTGGTATCAGAACAACCAGTGGCTGGTAGACCTGGGCGAATGGCTCGATGCCTATGAAGCGGAGGTGGGCGACAAGCTGGCATATCTGCGGCTCGATCTTTGGTGGAACATGCCTTGGCGGGAGCATATGCCGGCGTTGTCGGAGCTGCTTCGGCGCAAGGGTGTTCCACTGCAAGTGATCTACAATGGCGATGGCCGGGCCAAGACGGACGAGGCGTGGATCGATAGCGCGATAGCGAACTTCAAGGCATTCGAGTCAGGTGCATGGCCGAAGCCGGCGGCGGCGGTATTTCAGTACTGGACGCCGCATCCGTCGCGCGTGCTGCCGGAAGGTGATCCTCTGTCGGCCACTGGCCTGGTCAATAGGTATGTCAGGTGGCAGCAGACCGGGAGATGAGCGGCAAGGCCATCATAGCTGGGTAGCGGTTCACGGCCAGCGTGGGCCCTCGGCTCTTACGTTCGTTCGGTAATCCCAGGGCATCTGGAACCAGCCTGCCCACAGCCCTTTGTGGCTGCTGCGAGCGAGACGTTCGTCTTCTGCATATTCAGATGAGTAGCCGCGGTACGCGACTGCATAGCCTTGGCGCACCAACCAGGAGTTGACGCTGATATCGCTCTGTTCGAGACGGCAGCGCGCGACGATGCGGTGGTAACGATCCACATCCACTTGCACGCAGCGGATCAGACGCCCACGCACGAGTTCAGCGAGGGCAACGGTTGAGCTTTGACCGCACGGGTAGTATCTCGCACCGACCATGCATGTCTGGCCCGCTTCGGGGGCGTCAATGCCGTGGAGTCGGATCCTCGTGCCGGAGATGTCCAAGGTATCCCCGTCGATAACATATGCGTAACCGACAATCGTATTGATCGGATTGGTTGGCGTGGCGGCGAGACGTGGTGTTGCATTGATGATGTCTGGTGCCGGGTATGACGACCATTCATTTCGTTGTAGTGGGTAACTCCAAACAAGGGTCGCACCAATGGCCAGCAGTCCCGCGATGCGCAAGGTTCCGATGTGGCGCATGGCGAAGCGCCGCCATTGACGGTGATTCATGAGGCACCCAAACGCTCTTGCTCGCTTGGAACGGGCAGCTGGCCCTGCACGATGATGGACGGCACTGAACGCTAAACGGCGATCGTAGCAGAATGTTCTTGCTGATCCGTTGCCGTCGGTGCGCCCACCCGGGGGCCGGCCAGTGCGGGGAAAGGCGCGTCCGGCACGTCAGTGGCATAAGCATATGAATCAGGATGGCGGCGCTGACTTGCGGCAGCACTGTGTGTCGCGTCCCGAGCGCTGAGTTCAGGGTGGGCCTGTGCCCGCTGCGGCCGGCACTGGCAGCGCGGCCGTTGGCAGGCCGGGTGTGGGCGCCGGAAGTGCCTCCAAGAGGAACCGCTCTCGAGCCAGATCTCTACATGTATGTGAACGCACCGGTCCCAAAGCGGCGGGCATCGGCGCCGAGTTCATGAGTCGCAGGATCGATGATCCTGCTGCGCCGATCGTGGAGAAGCTCGTTAACCACGGAATTGCGATGCTGACCGCAGACGAATGCGTTTGGCCAACACTGGACTTACGGCATGCAAGCTTGGGCCGTTGTAATTGGCGACCGCCCATGTCTGCTCGCAGGGAATGCAGTATCGGGCGACTTCGTTATTGCTCTTCTGCTAAGCCCGCATGTCATTGTCCTCGTCCACAGCCAGCCAGTCAGAATTGACGCTGTCCGCGGAGCGAAGCCTAACGACGTTGTCAAATGCCTTAACAGAGCGCTCATGCGCGATGCCGCGTCTATGCCACAGGCAGGCAACATCTGTCACTCGCAGAGAAATACCTTAGCGGAGGAGCTACGCCTGCTTCAGCTCGATCAGACTCCGCCGGATCTTCCGTCCCCGTTCCACCTTGTCCTCGATGTACGCGGTGTCGCCCCAGCGCACCGCACGCGACATTGCCTGCGCGTCCTCGACGAAGCGGGCCAGCATCTCCAGCAGCGCCTCGCGGTTGTTGAGGAAAATGTCTCGCCACATCACCGGGTCACTCGCGGCGATGCGGGTAAAGTCACGGAAGCCGGAGGCAGCAAACTGCAGCACCTCCTGTCGTGTCTCGCCCTCCAGGTCATCGGCGGTGCCGCAAATGGTGAAGGCGATCAGGTGCGGCAGGTGCGACACCACCGCCAGCACCCGGTCGTGGTGCCCCGGCTCCATCCGCTGCACCATCGAGCCGCAGCGCCGCCACAGCTCCTCCACCTTTGCCACGGCTGCCTCGTCGGTGCCGGGCGGCGGCGTGACCAGTGCCCAGCGGCCCTGGAACAGCGTAGTGAAGCCGGCGTCCGGGCCGGAATACTCGGTGCCTGCCACTGGATGCGCGGGCACGAAGTGGACCCCCGCAGGCACCAGCGGTCCTACATCTCGGATCACCGACTGCTTGGTGGACCCCACATCGGTCAGCACAGCGCCTGGCGCCAGACGCGGCGCGATCTTCGCGGCCAACTCGGCGAACGCGCCAACCGGGGCGCACAACATCACACAGTCGGCGCCTTCCACCGCGCGCGCTGCATCGGCCTCGATGCGGTCGGCGAAGCCCAGCTCGCGTACTCGCTCCAGCGTCTTGGCGGTGCGCGCGTTCACCACCACCTCGGCCGCCAGGTCGCCGCGCTCGCGCGCGATGCGGGCGACCGAGCTGCCGATCAGGCCGATGCCGATCAGCGCCAAGCGACGGAACACCGGATCAGCCACGGGCGGAAAATCCCGTCATGGCGGCGATGACGATCTCCACCTCTTCAGCGGTGCCGACGGTGACGCGCAGGCAATGCGGCAGGCCATAGCCGCCGACCGGGCGGACGATCACCCCACGGGTGCGCAGGAACGCATCCGCCGCCTTGGCCCGCTCCACCACGCCAAAATCGGCCAGCACAAAGTTGCCCTCCGATGGCCAAACCTTGATCCCGGCTGCCGCCAAACCGGCCGCCAGCTTCGGCCGATACTCGGCATTGTGCGCGCGCCCCTTCTCCACCCAGCCGGGCTCGTTTAGCGCCGCGATCGCCGCAGCTTGCGCTGCGATCGACACGTTGAACGGCGAGCGCACGCGATTGAACACGTCGATCACCGATGGCGGCGCGTAGGCCCAGCCGATCCGCATGCCGCCGAGACCAAAGATCTTGGAAAACGTCCGCAGCATCACGGTATTGTCGCCGGCATCCACCAGCTTGATGCCGGGATCGTAGTCCGGCCGGGTCACGTACTCAGCGTAGGCAGAATCGAGCACCAACAGCACCTCGGGAGGCAGGCCGGCACGCAGCCGCGCCACCTCGTCGTGCGGCACCATCGATCCGGTCGGGTTGTTCGGGTTGGCCAGAAACACCAGCCGGGTCGAGGGTGACACCGCCGCCAGCATGGCGTCCACATCCGCGGTCAGGTCGCGCTCCGGCGTCTTGATCACTGTGCTGCCGGCATAGGTGCCGGCGATGTGATAGATCGCGAAGCCATGCGCGCTCATGACAATGTCGCGCCCGTGCCCGCCATAGGCGAGGCAGAGCTGGTAGATCAGATCATCCGACCCCGCGCCGCATACGATCCGCGCCGGGTCCAACTTGAACCGCGCGCCAAGCGCTCGGCGCAGCTCGGTGGCATCGCCGTCCGGATAGCGATGCAACTCCTGCGACATGCGGAGGTAGGCTTGCCGCGCGCCGGGCGGCACGCCAAACGCGCCCTCATTGGACGACAGCTTCAGCACACGGTTGACGCCGGCGATCGTCGACTCGCCGCCGACATACGGGGAGATATCCAGGATCTCGGGGCGGGGACGCGGCGCGGTCATGCGGCGGCTCGGCCCTCCGGAATGGCATAGGCACCCAGCACCACCGGTCGGTGGAGCACCGCAGGATCCAGCCGCGTCAGGCGGGGATCGGCGTCGGTCATGAATCCGTCTACCTCGACCAGCGCATGCGCCACCGAGGCGACCTGGTCGCGGCGCAGGATCATTGCCTCCGGCGTCAGACCGGCGGCGGTCAGCGCCGCTGTCAGTCGCGCCCGGCTCACGCCGAGGTCGAGTTCCAGCCCCAGCAACGAGCGGTCATGGTCGGACGGGTCAGGATCAGTGGTGGCGATCACCAGGGCCTGCACCGCCGGCGCACCTTCCGATCGCGGCGCCCAGAATGGCAGCCGTCCCACCACGTGTACGCGCGGTTCATCGCGCTGCAGCAGCGCGGTCCACCAGGCGTCGCGTGCACTGTCGGTCTCCGACGGCAGCGGCATTACCGCGACCGCCGCGGTGCGGCGGCTGAGCTCGGCCATGGCCTGTGCCGGGCTGCCATAGGCGCGCAACGGGGTCAGCGCGCCGAAATGCTCGCGGGCCACCTGGGTGAATGCGCCGCTGGCGTCTGGGTCGCACACGGCGACGGTGACCGATCCCTGCATCGCAGTCGTGCCGGCGAGCAACTCGCGCCACATCCGCACCAGCGTCTGTGGCGGCAGGCTGCCGCTGTGCTGGCGCAGCAGGCGGCGGATGATCTGGGCCTCGCGGCCCGGGCGATAGGCGCCACGTTTGCCCGCCTTCGCCACCTCCTCCACCACCTTGGCACGGCGCATCAGCAGGTCGTGCACGGCATCGTCGATGCGGTCGAGCTCGGCGCGAAGGGCAGCGAGCCCGCCAGGCCAGCCATCCTGCTTCGGGGGTTCCTCCGCCGAAGCGGCGGGAGCGGGGGGCGTGTCGAAAGAGGCGGAACTGGACATCACACTGGCCGGAACGGAGCCGGCACTGATAGCCGAAGCCGGCTGGCGTGCAAACACCAGGCAGCCGTTGCGACGAACGGGTCCCAGGGTTATGCAACTGCGGGATGGATACGCCGGTTGCACTCGTCGCCACCGAACACAGCCCCAGCGTCACCTTCGAGCAGGGCATGACGCTGGATTGCGGTGCCCAGCTTGGACGGCTGACGGTCGCGTATCGCACTTATGGCACGCTGAATGCGGCGCGCTCCAATGCCATCCTGGTCTGCCACGCCCTGACCGGCGACCAGTATGTGGCGGAGCGGCATCCGGTTACCGGCAAGGAGGGCTGGTGGGACATGGTCGTCGGTCCCGGCCGGCCGATCGACACCGACCGCTACTTCGTGATCTGCGTCAATGTGCTGGGCGGCTGCATGGGCTCCACCGGCCCGCGCAGCCCGCGGGAAAACGGCATCGGCCCGTGGGGCACCGACTTCCCGCCGGTGACTATCGGCGACATGGTGCGGGCGCAGAAGCTGCTGATCGACCACCTGGGCATCGAGCGGTTGTTCGCCGTGCTGGGCGGCTCGATGGGCGGCATGCAGGTGCTGCAATGGGCGGCGGCCTATCCCGACGCAGTGTTCGCGGCGCTGCCGATCGCCACCGCGGCGTACCATTCGGCGCAGAACATCGCCTTCCACGAGGTCGGTCGGCAGGCGATCTTCGCCGATCCGGACTGGGCGGGCGGACGCTACTGGACCAGCGGCCGGATCCCCGCACGGGGCTTGGCGGTGGCGCGGATGTGCGCGCACATCACCTATCTGTCGGAGGAGGCGCTGACGCGGAAATTCGGCCGGCGGCTGCAGAACGCGCCGAAGGACCCGAGCGAGGCGATCTCGCTGTTCGGCGAGATGTTCGAGGTGGAGAGCTACCTGCGCCATCAAGGTTCGACCTTCGTGCAGCGGTTCGACGCGAACTCGTATCTGACGATCACCCGGGCGATGGACTACTTCGACCTGGCGGCGGAGCACGGCGGCGATCTGGCGAACGCGTTCCGTGGGACGAAGACGCGGTTTCTGCTGGCGTCGTTCACCTCTGACTGGCTGTTCCCGACGGCGGAGAGCCGCGCCACCGCCCGAGCGCTGAACCGCGCGGGGGCGAACGTGTCGTTCGTGGAGATCCCGTCGGACAAGGGGCACGACGCGTTCCTGCTGGACGAGCCGGATTTCCACCGCACCCTGGCAGGGTTTCTGGCCGGGTGCGCGGTGCATGCCGGGCTGGAGGGATAGCCGTGGGACGCCTATGCCAGCGCCAAGCTGGCTGGCAATAACGGGTCGCGCGGTCTGTTCCACCAGGCGCGCGTGATGGTGACCGTGGTCGAGTGGTCACTATCAGCCCCACACCGCGATCCCCAATGCTTCCCCCGCGGCGCGCAGCGGCCCATCCAGCGTCGCCAGCGGCAGTGCCCGTCGCTGCGCCAGTTCCAGATAGGCCGCATCGTGCGCTGTGAGCTGGAAACGGTCCGCCAGGTCCAGCGTGTCCGACCAGGCATGGGCTTCGGTCTGCGAGTCCGTCTTGATGTCGAGCAGTGCAAGATCAGCCAGCGCGGCCCGGCGGAATTCCGCGTCGATCCGTTTGCGTCGGATGGCGAAGGTCAGGCTATTGGCAATCTCCAGCCGCCACAATGCTGGGACGAGCGCGCCAGCGTCAGCGACTGCCTCGAATATGCGTCGGATTGCGTCGGTCGTCTCGTCATCGAACATCCAGGCAAGCGTGGCCGAACTGTCGAGGACAAGGCTCATGGTCGTCCTTCGTCCCGGAGCGCCTTCCAGTCCGACCAGTCGAAGCGACCGAGCTTCAACCTCTCAGCACGCAATCGGATGCGTTCGATCGCAGCACGAGCCTCATCCCGCCCCGGACTGCGGCGTGGCTGCGTCAGGGACGCGACCGGCTTGCCGTGGCGGGTGATGATTACCTCCTCACCCTGCTCCACCAAGTCCAGTAGCTGCCCCAGCTTGTTCTTGGCCTCAAAGGCCCCTACCTCGCGCATGTGTGACTCCATAATCTAGCTTAATCTAGCTTAAATCCATAGATGTCGCAATCCGATGTGGCTGGCTTCTCGGCATTTGCCTGTGGAAGACTCCCACCATCGGCAGACCAGCCGAGTCGCAGCGCGGAGGGGGCTTGGGACATGAGCGTGCGCGGTTTCCTGACATGGTATCTCGTGGCCGTGGTGTTCGTGGGCGCGGCCGGCGCCAGCCTCGTGCAGGGTGTGAAGTGGCAGCGTGCCCAACGGTCACTCGCTGCTGCACAGGCCCCGACTCCGGAGCCTGCAGCGCCCCGCCAGGAAGTGGCGGAAGCCGATCTGCCGAAGGTCGTGCCACCTCCGCTTCCGGCCTTGCGTCCACCGGTGCGGCGGGAGCCGGCAACGCCGCGCGCCGAAAAACCCACCCCGAAGCGCACCTTCGTCGCCAAGGCGACACCGCGCCCCGCCTTGCGCAAGCCAGCACCGCAGACGGTCGCACGCCATGCCGCGCCATATCCCGAGGATCCCCGCGGACCTTATGCAACGCCGTGGCAGGCCGAGGCGCCGTATTCACCGGCTCCCCCGCCGGGCCCGTACGCCTATTACGCGTACAGGGCCTACGGTCCGTATGTGCCGTCTTATCCCCCCTACGGCTGGCGCCGCTACTCCTACTACTGAGCCATCGCTTGCCGGCTACCCGCGGGTAGGCTTAGCTTCCAGGCGCTACATCGCGGTCAACGCGACGACGGCCGTCGGTCCTTCTCTCCGACGGTCCCTCCCGTACGGCAACCGAGGAGCGACCCAATGCAGGAAAAGCTGATCTCCGCCGACAACCACATCGACCTCACCTACTGTCCGCCAGACCTCTGGTCCGAGGCGGCCCCGCGCGAATGGCGCGCCAATGCCCCGCGCACCGAGGAGCGCGACGACGGCCTGCACTGGATCGTGGATGGCGAGGACAAGGGGATGTGGAACGGCGTCGGCCCCGGCTTCCTGAAATACCAGAAGGGCTCGTTCCATCATGTCGATGAGATGAAGGAGGCCGGTTTCGATTGGAACTACCAGCGTGGTGCCAAGCCTCGGCCGACCACGCCGGAGACCCGCATCATCGACCTCGACAAAGACGGCGTGCAGGCCGAGATCGTCTACGGCTGCATCATGATCAACGAGATGATCGCCGACACGGCGATGCGCGACTGGGCTGACACCGTCTACAACGACTGGGTTGCCGACTTCGCCAAGAAGGCTGATCCGAACCGCGTGTTTCCGTTGGCCATCGTGCCGAACAGCGACCCGAAGGCAGCGGCAGCCGAGGTGAGGCGCTGCGCGAAGCTGGGGCTGCGCGGCGGCGACCTGGCGTTCAAGCGCATGGGCATCCCGCTGTGGCACCACGACTGGTACGCGCTGTGGGAGGCCGCCGCCGAGTGCCGCTTCCCGATCGCCTTCCACTCCACCGGGTTCAAGGCGGCGCGCGCGCCGGACAACCCGCAGATGGAAAAGGAATACGCCATCCAGTACCGCCTCGTGCGCTCGGCGCTGTTCCAGACCGACACGATGGAGGTGCTGGTCTCGCTGCTCGCCTCCGGCGCGTGCGAGAAATATCCGCAGTTCAACTTCGTGCTTGGCGAATCTGGCGTGACCTGGCTGCCGTACATCTTCGACCGGCTGGACACCGAGTATCACGACCGCGCCCGCAGCCTGGGCTTCAGCATGAAGCCGTCCGACTACTTCCGCCGGCAGGGCTACGTCACCTATCAGCAGGACAATTTCCTGGAGCCGATCGTGCCGCTGATCGGCGAGGACAACATCATGTGGGGGTCAGACTATCCGCATCCCGACTCGCTGTGGCCTGACTCGCACCGCGTGCTGGGGGAGAACCTGTCCGCGTTCAGCCCCACGGTCCGCAAGAAGATCGTGCACGACAACGTGGCACGGTTGTACGGGCTGAACTAACCGCTACGGCTGTCATTGCGAGGAGCAAGGCGACGAAGCAATCTCGATCCTGGTGCGCACCTGGCGCGGGATTGCTTCGTCGCCTTCGCTCCTCGCAATGACAGATCATCGCGATTGTAGTGGCGGCTACGCTCCACCGGCGGCCGCACGGCGCGCGGCCATGAACTCTTCCCAGTGCCGTCCATCGAACAGCGTCGGCTTCATACCGGCGATATCGACGCCTTCGAGGCAGCGCACGTTTACGCTGATCCCATCAGGCTTCGACCGCGGCGTATAGAACGAGTGGATGCCGCAGTGCTTGCAGAACGTGTGCTTCGCGACGCCGGTGTTGAACGTGTAGGTGGTGATTGCATCCGCGCCGCTCAGCAACTCGAACTGCTCGCGTGGCACCACCATGTGCACGATGCCCTTCATCGTGCAGACCGAGCAGTTGCACACTGACACCTCGTCCAGGTCGCCCTGGACGCGGAACTTCACCTGGCCGCAATGGCAGCCGCCTTCATAGGTTGCCAGCATGTCATGGCTCCGATTGCACCTGCTCGCACGCTATCATGCGGCGGCTTGCCCGCACCATCCGCGCGCCCTGTCATTGCGAGGAGCATAGCGACGAAGCAATCCTCATGACGAAGCGCACCGTCGTGGGGATTGCTTCGCTGCGCTCGCAAGGGCAGGGGGCGCTATACCTTCAGCATCTCGGCACCTTCCGCCGGCTCCAGCTCGCACGCGTTCACCGTCATGCACAGCATGGCGTAGTAGCCGATTGCGCCGGTGAGCTGGATGAACTCGTCGTTGCCGAACCGATTGCGCATCGCATCCGCTGTCGCATCATCGACACGATGCTTGCGCAGCAGCGTCCGGGTGAACTCGACGATCTGCAAATCCTCTGCCGGAATCCCATCTGAGCGATTTTCGCGGATCGCGGTGATAGTGGACTCCGGCACGTTCTGCCGTCGTGCGCCACCGGTCTGTGCGCCCCACACATACATCGCCTCATACTCGCGCGCGACGGTCATCGCCGCGAGTACACGAACGCGCATGTCCAACGAACCCTGGAAACGCACATATTCGCCCAGATGGGCCACCCGCCCGGCGATCTCCGGTGAATGCAGGAACATGGTGAACGGCCCGTGCACCGAGCCACGACTGGCCACAATAGAATCGAAGGCCGCGTGGCCGTCCGGTGGCACCTGGTCCTTGCTGGTGATGTAAGGCAAGCGTGCCATCGTCGCCTCCTACTTCGCGCGCACGTAGCGACGCGTGACAATACGCAGATGATCGCGGAAATGCGGCCGCAACCGATCGGTCCACGCCGAAGCCGCTGCCTGCTTCCAAGCGTCGCCTGTCACCACGTCCGGTGATGCCAGATGGTACAGCGCCAGATAGCGATGCGTCCCAGTATTGTCACGGAACCGGCGTGCGGACAGGCAGCCAGCTACTTTCGCCAATGCCGGGATGTGTTCGTGGTCATACCACTCGTTGAATTCGGCCTCATGCGCCGGATCGACATTCATTGCATTGACCAGCAGCCCGCCAGCCCCAGTGGGTGCCGCGACGCCACCTGGCGTGATCATCTCGCCGTCGAAGCGGATCAGCCGCTTGCACATCGCCGTGACCCGCTTCGACCACACCGACAGGTTCTCACCGGCGATGGCGCGATACGCCGGACTCTGCAGCACGCCGAAATCGTCCAGGTCGTAGCTGGCCACTGCCTGCTTAGGGTTGGCGGCGCTGATCCAGCGATCGCAGGCTCCAAAGCCCGAGATGCGCGCACGCTCCGGGATATGCTCCAGGTCGTACCAGTCGTGAAACTCGTCCTCGTACGCGTTGGTGAAGTCGAACGCGACGAGCAGGATGCCTCTGGTCATCGATTCCCCCTGCGGTCAGTGCTGGCCGGCATTGGCGAAATACAGTTTTGGGTCCGCGGCGCGCACATGCGCCTCGGGCAGGCCGAGTTCGCGGCGGACGATGTTGGTACCTTCCACCATGGAGACGCACTTGTAGTGCGCGATGCGACGGCTCAGCCCCTCGCGGCCGAAGCCGCAATCTGTGGTGATCACCAGCCGCTCCGGCGGGATGTATTCCAGCGCATGGCGGATCAGGCCGGCGACGTATTCCGGCGGCTCCACCACGGTGTTGCAGTGGTTCACCACGCCGATGCCGATCTTCTTGTCGGTCTTGTACTTGCCGAACAGGTGCAGGTCGCGGCCGTCGCTGCTGGCGCATTCGAATGTGATGACGTCGCAGTTCAATTGCAGCAGATAGGGCATCGCCTTTTCGTAGCTTGGCACTTCCCAGTAGACGCGCTGCTGGTTGGGGTTGCCCCAGCAGGTGTGCACCCAGATCTCGGCATTCACGCCAACGAGCTGGCGGTTGAAGGCGTCGGTCATGAACTGCAGCTCTTCGTCAGTGCAGTCGGGCCGCGTGGAGCGTCCGTGATGCGGCGGTTCTTCCACCTGGATCAGCGGACAGCCGGAATCCGCCATCTCGCGGAATTCAGCGTTCATGATGTCGCACAGATCGAGCACGAGCTGGCGATCGTCCTGGTAGTATTCGTTCCACAGCATGCTGGCCAACGCATTGCCGCAGATCGCGCCGAACTTGACCGGACGATCGGTCATCCGCTGCGCAGCCTGCCAGATCGCGGTGTATTCGAGCGGTCCGCGGCCGATCTTATGCTTCACCACGCCAGGCTGATACGCTTCCTGCACCTCCCACAGAATATGGCCAGGCTTCAGCCCGTGCCGCCCCATCCAGCCGCGCGACGTGTCGCGATGGCCCTCGATCCCGGTGAGGCGTTCGATCGGATAGAAGAACCACGATTTTCCCCCGACTGCGAGATCGAACCGGCTATCGCCGTCCGTGACGATGTCGAGTCCGGCGGCCTCCTGCGCATTGATGATGGACGCAACAGCGTCGAGGTATTGTTCGCGGAACAGCGACTCGCCAAGCGCCGATTTGAAGGAGCGGCCTTCGAGGCTGAGATCGAACCATAGCGGTCGCGGATACGAGCCGGTGATCGCGGTTGGCAGCATCATGTTCTGCGTGACGGTGAGCATTGGTTGAATCCTCTCCCTACCATCCGCGCCGAGCGGTGGGACAACAGACTACGGGCAGAATTTCTCGCCCGCTACCCGCCGGCCGAAGAACATCCTTGCCAGCATGCCGGCGGCCGGGTCGCGTTTGAGTTCCTTCGACCCCTCCGGGAAGCGTGCCGCGAACACCTCCCAGTCTAACGCTCCACCTCCACTTCGATGAGGCCGGCCCGCACCGCCGTCTGCAACGCCGCATGATCGGCCTCGGCCTGATCGGCATAGGCGGTGGCGAACTTCCCCATGGCATCGTCGAACGCGGGGCCGCCGCCCAGATAGCCGCCGATCAGCCAGGGATCACCGGACTTCGCGTGGGCGCGCGCCAGCACCCAGCCGCACGCCTTGGCATAAATCGACAGCATCTTCGCGTCGTAGCTTTCGACCAGCGGGCTCAGCTTCACGTCGCGCAGTTGGCGCATGTAGAAGTGCCTCCCCTTCGGCCCGGTGGCCCAGCCGAGGAACAGGTCGGATGCCGACTGCATCAGACGCTGTCCATGCACCACCCGCTCGCCGTGATGAGCATAGACGCTCTTGCCGGCATAGGCCTCCAGCACCGAAGCGTTCGCCTCCTTCACCTGCAGGAAGAACGGGTGTCCGGAAACTGCGACCATCAGCGCCACCATACAAAGCGTGCCGACGCTGCCGATACCGACCACCTTCACCGCGACATCGACCAATTGGTAGCGATCGAACAGAACGCGCCGTTCGGTCGCCAACGTTTCCCGGTACTGGGACAGCACAGCGCGCATCAGGTCCATATAGCTGCCGGAATACGCGTCCGACTGGTGGAAGATCGTCGGCGGCGTGTCGCGAATATGCGGCGTGCCGTCTGCTTCATCGACCAGCTTCGGGTACACCAACTCGGCGCTGCTGCGTGCGGTCGCCTTCGCGATACGCTTGGTCACGACCGCCTTTTGCGACTGCGGCAGCATCGTCAGAAACTGCTTCCTGTCGAGGCTGGCGTACCAGGTTTCCAGCACGTCCCGGTCCGAGAAGTCACGCATGGTCTGCCGATAGCTGCGCGCACACGCGATCGCCGCATCGCGCCCATTGGCTTCCGCCAGTCCGTTGGACCGGGCGGCCAGCACGAACGAGGTGGCGAGCCGCTTGATGTCCCACTCCCATGGCGCCGGCAGCGTCTCGTCCAGATCGTTGACGTCGAAAATCAGCCGGCGCTCCGGCGTGGCAAAGCCGCCGAAGTTCATCAAGTGAGCGTCGCCGCAGGCTTGCACATGCCCTCCTGCCGCTGGCATGCGCGCGAGGTCAGCCGCCATGACGCCGGCAGACCCGCGATAGAACGTGAATGGCGATTGCAGCATCCGGCCGTAGCGCAGCGGCATCAGCTCCGGCTGTCGCGTGGCGTCGGCCGCGCGCAGGATGCCGAGTGGTGCCGCTCGATCGGCCGGGCTGCGCCAGGCTCCGTGCGCTTCGCGCGGTACCGCCTCGCGCAATCGCTTACCGGCGGCGCGGCGCTCGTCGGGTGTCAACGACGGCCGGTGCGTCTGCGGCTGCCGCACCGCAGGCGATGATCTCTTCCGTGCTGCAGCCATGACGGTCCCCCCATGATTGGCGCCGGTAGGGCTCGCAATCTGTCGAGCCAGCGCCTTGTTACGGCTCTACAATGGGCGCCTGGCTGAGACCGCGTTCCGCCGCGGTGCTATGATGGAACTGGCACAGCGGCAGTCAGTTGATGTTCAGCTCGACACCTTTCAGTCGAACAGCAGCACCGTGCGGGCGACCTCGCCAGCCTTCATGGCGCGAAATGCGTCGTTGATATCGCCCAGATGACCACGGCGGCTGATCATCGAATCCAGATCGAGTCTGCCCTGACGATAGAAATCCAGATAGTTCGGGATGTCGGTGCGGAACTGATTGGAGCCCATGCGCGAGGTCTGCACCTTGCACTCCGGCCGGATCGCCATCCACGGGAATTCGATCGTCGCCTCCGGCGGCAGCACGCCGACGATGGTCGCGGTGCCGCGCACGGCGAGGCATTCAATCGCCTGACGGCACAAGGCCGCTATGCCGACCGCCTCGAATGAATGATCGACGCCCAGCCCCTTGGTCAATGCGCGCACTGCTTGCACCGGATCATCCTGCTTGCTGTTCACTGCGTGCGTGGCGCCGACGCCCTTCGCCATTTCCAGCTTGGAGTCGAACTGATCCACCGCAATGATCTGCCGGGCGCCGCCGATGCGCGCGCCCTGGATGATCGATAACCCGACGCCGCCGCAACCGAACACCGCCACCGTCTGTCCCGCCTGCAAGCCCGCACTGCGCAACGCGGCGCCCACGCCGGTCAGCACGCCGCATCCCACCAGCGCCGCGCGGTCCAGTGGGATCTCCGCATCGATGCGCACCAGCGAGTTCTCGTGCAGCAGCATGTGTTCCGCATAGCTGCCGATCTCGGCGAACACCCGGCAAGGTTGGCCGTTCAATGACAGCCGTGGTGGCGCGTCGGCCTTGCGCGCGATGATGCCGCCGGTGCAGACATTCGGATGGCCGCTCAGGCATTGCGGGCAGGTGCCGCAGAAGCCGGACAGGCAGGCCACGGCATGATCGCCGACGCGCATCGTGGTGACATCATCGCCCACCGCTTCCACCACGCCGGCGCCTTCGTGACCGAGGATAAACGGGCGGTCGAGCGGGAAGCGGCCGAGGCCGTCGACCACGTGCAGATCGCTGTGACACACGCCGGTGGCGACCGTGCGCACCAGAACCTCGCGACCGCGCGGCTTGTCGATCTGTATCTGCTCGATGGTCAGCGGTTCGTGTACCTTGCGGAAGACGGCAGCGGACATGTCCATGGCAGACACCTTTTGTCACAGTTGGATGCAAGTTTAGCGGTGACGGGCGAAGCGTGCCAATGGGCTGGGTGCTGTTGCGACCTCTGCAAAGGTAAGGTTCCGCACGGAGAAGGGTGAGAATCGACGGAGGGCCACGAAGAAGTAGAGAATAGTGCTTCACGCGAAGCGTAACCATCTTCTTTCTCAGTGATCCTCCGTGCCCACTCGTTCTTCTCCGTGCGGAACCTTCCTTCAAGGCCAATGACGCCAGGGGAATATTGCCACGCAGCCCGCGTCATGCTCACGTCAGCCAGACGCACCGACCAGGCATTGGTATCCAGGGAGCGCGCAGCACCATGATCAAGCTCACCGTCAACGGCACATCCCGCAACGTCGATGCCGATCCCGACACGCCCCTGCTCTGGGTGCTGCGCGAGTGGCTCGGCATGACCGGCACCAAATACGGCTGCGGCGTCGCGCAATGCGGCGCGTGCACGGTGCATCTGGACGGCGTTGCGACGCGGTCGTGCCAGGTTCCGATCGGCTCCGTCGCTGAAGCGAAGATCACCACGATCGAGGGCCTGTCACCGGACGGTCTCAGTCATCCGGTGCAGAAGGCTTGGCTGGAGCATGACGTACCGCAATGCGGGTACTGTCAGTCTGGTCAGATCATGGCCGCCGCCGCGCTGCTTAGCACAACGGCGAAACCGACCGACGCGGAGATCGACGAAGCGATCACCAATATCTGTCGTTGCGGCACCTATCAGCGCATCCGCGCCGCGATCCACACCGCGGCGTCTCTCGGTGGCAAGGCATAGGGAGGCGGCATCATGAGCAACAGACTCGCACTGCGTCGTCGTTCCTTTCTCGGCACAATCGCTGCAGCCGGTGGCGGCCTGGCGCTGGGCTGGCGCATTCCCGCCGGCTCGGCGGTCGCACAGGGCACTGGCCAATCGGTCGGCATCTGGGTGGCGATCAGCCCGGACGACACCACGGTGGTGCGCATCGCGCGCTCGGAGATGGGGCAGGGGACGCTGACCGGACTGGCGCAGCTCGTCGCCGATGAGCTCGATGCAGACTGGAAGTTCGTGCGCGCCGAATATGTTTCACCGGAGGAGAACCTGGCGAACAAGCGCGCCTGGGGTGACATGTCCACCGGCGGCAGCCGCGGCATTCGTGGCTCGGTTGACTACGTGCGCAAGGGCGGTGCGGCGGCGCGCGCCATGTTGATCGACGCCGCGGCGCAGCGCTGGAATGTGCCCGCTGCGGAATGCAGTGCCGCGAACAGCGTGGTGACGCACACGCCGAGTGGCCGCACGCTGCGCTATGGTGAGGTGGCGGCCGATGCGGCGAAGCTGACCGTGCCGGGCGAGGTGAAGCTGAAAACACCGGCGCAGTGGACGATCATCGGCAAGGGCGTCAAGCGGCTCGACACGGTGGAAAAACTGTCGGGCAAGCAGGTGTTCGCCATCGATGTGCAGTTGCCGGACATGCTGAACGCCGCGATTGCGCAGTGCCCGGTGTACGGCGGCACGCTGAAATCGTTCGACGCTGACAAGATCAAATCGATGCCTGGGGTGCGCCAGGTGGTTGCGGTAGGCGACAATGCCGTTGCCGTGGTGGCGGACAAGTGGTTCCAGGCGAAGACGGCGCTCGCCGCACTGCCGATCGTGTGGAACGAAGGCGCCGGTGCCACGGTAGACAGCGCGCAGATTGCCGCACTGCTGAAGGCTGGCCTCGATGCGAAGGAAGCGGCGCTCGGCCAGAAGCATGGCGAGGTCGAAGCAGCCCTCGCCGGCGCGGCGAAGCGCGTCGAGGCGGTGTACGGCGCGCCATTCCTCGCGCACGCCACGATGGAGCCGATGAACTGCACGGCGAAGGTCACCGACGGGAAGGTGGAGATCTGGGTGGCCTCGCAGAACGGCGACGCGTCGCTTGCTGCCGCGGCCGAGGCAGCCGGGGTGAAACTGGGCGATGTGAAGGTGAACAAGCTGCATCTCGGCGGCGGCTTCGGCCGGCGCGGGCAGCAGGACTACACGCGCCAGGCCGTGCTGATCGCGAAACAGGTGCCCGGGCGGCCGGTGAAGCTGATCTGGTCGCGCGAAGAGGACATGACGCACGACTTCTACCGTCCCATCACGCAGTGCAAGCTGCGCGCGGGCCTGGATGCCGATGGCAACATCGTCGCGCTGCATGCACGCCTGTCGGGGCAGTCGATCCTCGCGTATCTGATGCCGTCGCGCATGGAGAACGGCGTCGATCGCATCGCGTTCCAGAGCTGGACCGAGGAGGAGTTTGGCTACAAGACCATACCGCATCTGCTGATCGACCATGCGGTGCGCAACACGCACGTGCCGGTCGGGTTCTGGCGCGGCGTCAACACCAACCAGAATGCGATCTACATGGAGTGTTTCATCGACGAACTGGCGCACACGGCGGGGAAGGATCCGCTGGAATTCCGCCGCGCGATGCTGAAGGACAGTCCGAAGCATCTTGCGGTGCTGAACGCTGCGGCCGAGAAGGCGGAGTGGGGCAAGCCTCTGCCGGCCGGCGTGTTCCGCGGCCTGTGTCAGAACTACGGCTACGGCAGCTATACGGCCGCGGTGGCGGAGGTGTCGGTGTCGCCGAAGGGCGAGTTGAAGGTGCATCGCATCGTGGCGGCGACCGATCCGGGCTATGTGGTCAATCCGCAGCAGGTCGAGGCGCAGGTGGAAGGCTCGTTCGTCTACGGGCTGAGCGCGGTGCTGATGGGCGAGATCACCATCGACAAGGGCCGCGCGGTGGAGACCAACTTCGACACCTATCCGGTGATGCGAATCGCCGACATGCCGAAGGTGGAGACGGTGATCGCACCATCGGGCGGGTTCTGGGGTGGCGTCGGGGAGCCGACGATCTCGGTGGCCGGGCCGGCGGTGCTGAACGCGATCTTTGCGGCGACCGGCAAGCGGATACGCACGTTGCCGCTGCGGCAGCACGACCTGTCGCACGCATGAGGCTTGCCGTCGTGGTGACGGCGGTGATGCTGGGTGGAGCGGCACCGCCGCCAGGGGCGTCGAGTTGTTCCGGTTGTCACGGCGGGGTGGCGCCGCTGCCGGTGCTGGCTGGTCGCGACGCTGACAATACCGTGGCGGCGCTCGATGCGTTTCGTGCCGGGACGCGGCCGGCCACGGTGATGGATCGGATCGCCAAAGGCTTTTCCCACGATGAGTCGGTGGCGATTGCTGCGTGGTGGGCGGAGATGAAGTGACGGTACGGCCTCTAACCAGGTCGGGGCTTGCCCGCCGCGGCTTTGTCACCGGCACGGCGGCGTTGCTGGCTGCACCTGCCATCGCCCGCGCGCAGACCGCCCCGCGCGTGATCGTCGTGGGCGGCGGTTTTGGCGGTGCCACCGCCGCGCGCTTCCTGCACCAGGCATCGCCGGACACCAGCATCACCCTGGTTGAGCCCAACGCCGTCTTCATCGCCTGTCCATTCAGCAACGAGGTCATCGCCGGCCTGCGCGACATCAGTGCCCAGGGCTTCACCTATCGCGGCCTCGCCACCGCTGGCATCCGCGTCGTGCAATCCACCGTCACTGCAATCGATCCGACGCAGCGCACCGTGACCTTCGGTGACAATCTGCTGGTCTATGACCGGCTGATCCTGTCGCCCGGCATCGACATCGTCTGGAACGCGCTGCCTGGCTATGACGAGGCCGCTGCCGACCGCATGCCGCACGCCTGGAAGGCCGGCGAGCAGACCCTGCTGTTGCGCCGCCAGTTGGAAGCGATGCCGGACGGCGGCGTGGTGGTGATGTCGGCGCCGGCCAATCCATTCCGCTGCCCACCCGGTCCGTATGAGCGCGCCAGCCTGATCGCTTACTACCTGAAGACCCACAAGCCGCGCTCCAAGCTGATCCTGCTCGACGCCAAAGATGCGTTCTCCAAGCAGAAGCTGTTCCAGGCGGCGTGGAAGCAGCTCTACCCCGGCCTGCTGGAGTGGGTCTCGCTGTCGGACGGCGGCAAGGTCACCCGCGTCGATCCGACGACCAACACGTTCGAAACCGACTTCGGCTCGCACAAGGCGGACGTGGCCAATGTCATTCCACCGCAGCGTGCGGGGGCCATCGCGGCCGCGGCCGGCGTGGCGGACCGCACCGGCTGGTGCCCGATCGATCCGGTGACGTTCGAATCAAAGCTGCAGCCAGGCATCCACGTGATCGGTGATGCAGCGATCGCCGGCGCGATGCCGAAATCGGCGTTCGCCGCCAATGCGCAGGCCAAGGTGTGCGCTGAAGCCGTGGCGCAACTGCTCGCCGGCAGTGAGCCGGCTGAGCCGCGGCTGATCAACACCTGCTATAGCCTCGCCGCGCCCGGTTACGGGTTTTCGGTCGCCGGCGTGTACCACCCGGTGAACGGCCAGCTCACCGATATCGAGGGTGCGGGTGGCACCAGCCCGCTGGATGCGCCTGCCGAGACGCGCGCGTTGGAAGCGAGCTATGCCGATGCCTGGTTCAAGACGATCACCGGCGAGACGTTCGGCTGATGTGCTCGCGCTGCTGCTGGCCAGTGTGATGCTGGGCGGTGCCACCGACGCGCTCGACACGCCGCTGACCGCGGCGGCCGGCGACGCCATGCGCGGCCGGCAGATCGTCGAGAACCGCCAGCTCAGTGCCTGCCTGCTGTGCCATTCTGGTCCGTTTCCGGCGCCGCATCTGCAGGGCACCATCGGGCCGCCGCTGGACGGTGTCGGCTCGCGGCTGAGCGCAGGACAGATTCGATTGCGCCTGGTCGATGCCGGAAAGCTGAACCCGGACACGGTGATGCCGCCGTATTATGTGACAGACGGGCTGAACCGGGTGGGGCACGCATGGCAGGGGAAGCCGGCACTGAGCGCGCAGCAGATCGAAGACGTGGTGGCGTTCCTAGCCACGCTGCGCGCGCCATGATGCGGCGGCGCTTCCTGCTGGCGGGCGGAATGCTGCTGCCCCTCGCCCCGCATATCGCGCGCGCCACGCCGGCGCAGGTTGCCGGGCTAATCGCCGAGCTGGTGGGCGATGCGGAACTGCACGACGCACGGGTGAAGCTCGACCTACCGGTGATGGTGGAGAACGGCAACTCGGTCGGCATGACGGTCAGTGTCGACACGCCGGTCGGCGACGTGCGCAGTATCGACGTGTTCGCCGAGGGCAATCCGCTGCCGCATGTGCTGCGGGTGACGTTCGGTCCGCATGCCGGCGCACCGCGCATCGCGACGCGCATCCGGCTGGCGACATCGCAGACGGTGATCGCGGTGGCGAAGCTGGCAGACGGCAGTTGCTGGCGCGACAGCGTCGATCTGCTGGTGACGCTCGCCGCGTGCATCGACAATTGAGGGCGCCATGGTCCGGGTGCTGATCAACGTGCCGAAGCAGGTGAAGCGCGGCGAAGCGTTCGAGGTGAAGCTGCTGATCTCGCATCCGATGGAGAGCGGCCAGCGGCGCGACGATCTGGGCCAGGCGATCCCGCGCGACATCATCAACCGCTTCACCTGCACGTATAACGGCGAAGCGGTGCTGCATGCCGATCTGTTCCCGGCGATCGCCGCCAATCCGTTCCTGGCATTCTCCGTAGTGGCGCAGGACAGCGGCACTCTGGCGATGACGTTTGTTGATGACAGCGGCGCGACCCAGACCGAGACGGCGATCATAGTAGTCGGTTAAACCGGTCCACGTCGGCCCAAGGAGGAATTACCATGCCGCTGTATCAAAGAGGCGACGTCCGCATCCGCTATGAGGAGACGGGTTCTGGATTTCCGCTGTTGGCAATCCCGGGCGGAGGATTGAATTCTCGAGTCAGCAACTGGCCGACCGCGGTGTTCAATGCCATGGAGGCATTCAAGAACGATTTCCGCTGCATCACCATGGATCAGCGCAATGCCGCCGGCGGCGAGTCGACTGGCCCTGTGCCTGTCGATCACCCTTGGGATGCGTTCGCTGACGACCAGCTTGGGCTGATGGATCACCTCGGGATCCACGAATTCCTTTTCATTGGCTACTGCATCGGCGGTTGCTTTGCCGGCAAGCTGATGGAGCGCGCGCCCGACCGCGTCGCGGCTGCCGTGTTCTGCCAGACCGTCGGCCATCGGCCCGAAAATCCGACGGTTATGTACCGGCACAGCAAGGATAATTGGGTGCCCGACTTCGTGCAGCGGCGGCCCGATGTGTCAATGGATGTGATCGAGCGTTACCTGCACAACCTGTACGCGATCCAGCCTGATTTCCTCTACAGCGTGTCGCGCGACTTCATCAGGAACTGCCAGACGCCGATGCTGGTGCTGCCGGATGACGTGCCGGGGCATCCGCTGCAGACGTCGATCGATGTCGCCTCGCTCGCGCCTAACGCGGAGATCACAGTGTTCCCTTGGAAGGAACCGGGAGAGCTGAAGCAACGCACGATCGACCGGGTGCGCCGTTTCCTCCAGGCACACGTGCCAATGCGCGCTGCGGCTCAGTGAGCGCACCTTGCAACGGGTCACTGCTGAAACGATTGCAAACGGCTGGAGATCAGACTGACGGTGGCGACCCAGCCGTTTGCATGCGCGCCGGAAGAAGCGGTGCCTAGCTGACGGACGCTCGGCGATACGCTTTGCCGACGATATAGGCGACACCTTCCGGTCCTACCTTCGCGGTGTGCTGACACCCCGCGGGCAGTTCACAGTGATCGCCAGCGCGGAATGTCTCCGCCTTGTTTTCACGGGTCAGTGTGATCTCACCGCTCAGCACCATGATCCGCGCGTCAAAGTCGTGTGCGTGCAACTCCTCGGTGAAGTTGGGCTGCTGGCCACCATGCACGACATCGAAACCCTCGCGACGCAGGTCGCTTTCGAACGCTTCACGGGTGAGGGCCTCGCCATTGCGGCGCCGACCCGATAGCAGAGCTACCCCCTCCGAACCCACATGTTCGGCATGCATGCAGCCCGCCGGAACCTCGAAGCACTGACCTGCCCGAAAGGTCGTCGGGGCGTTGTCGCGGGTGATGGTGATTTCGCCGCCAAGTACAAACGCTTTGGCATCGAAGTCATGGCAATGATTGGGCGCGACCAGATTGGGCTTCACGCTGCTGTTCACGACCCGATAGCCTTCGCGGCGGAGGTCGGCCTCGAACTCAAGACGATCCATCAATCTTCTCCCCAATGTGGTGCTCGGCCACGTCGGTTGATTACGCAAGGAACCACGATCCTTGTCGGAGCCGGCTTCGCGGGCCGCTCCCGCCCGCCGTACCCGATGAGCATTGCTACCGGCTGGTAGAATGGCGGCGTGTTTGGTGCAAGCGGAAAATGACAAATGATGATGACGTCCTGCCACCCATGCTTTGCACGAGGACTCGGCGACAGGGTCACGATCGGCCCACGGGTTGCGCGGTGGCGATCGCGCTGACCGAGAGCGAGCCAAGGGCTGCCATGCGCATTTGATCCAGATCAATGTCAACCACTTTGCGGCTCCCTACGGTCGCCTCAACTACGCCGACAACACGCGTGCGTGGCGCGCCAGATAAGGGGTGAGGCATGTTCCGGCGCCAATTGTTTTTGTCTTCGGCGAAAGCGGCGCTGGCCACCGCGTTCGGCGGCACCGCGCTGCTGAGTGGCTCGGCAGCAGCGCAAACCGCGGCTTCTGCTGGCACACCCCGCGCTGCCGCGCCCATCGGCAAGGACATCGGCTCGCCCAACGGTACCCGCACGATTCCCGGCGACGTCCTGCCCGCGCCCGACCTGCCGTTTGGTGGCACCAACAAACTGAATGCGGCGCAGTCCAGATCATGGTGGCAGCCGCGCATCGTGCCACCCGACGGGGCGCCGAACATCCTGCTGATCATGACGGATGATGTGGGCTTTGCGGCTCCTTCCACCTTCGGGGGCGTGATTCCGACGCCGACGCTCGACCGCATCGCCGCCAACGGCCTGCGCTATACCAACTTCCACTCGACCTCGCTTTGCTCACCGACCCGTGCGGCCCTGATCACCGGCCGCAATCACCACTCCGCAGGCTTCGGCGTCATATCTGAGGCCGCGACGGGTCATCCCGGGTACAACAGCCTGATCGGCAAGGACTGCGCTACGATCGGCCGTATCCTGTTGGAGAATGGCTATCGCACCTCCTGGTTCGGCAAGGATCACAACACGCCGACCTGGACCGCCAGCCAGGCCGGGCCGTTCGACCAATGGCCCATCGGCATGGGGTTCGAATACTTCTACGGCTTCGTCGGCGGCGACGCGAGCCAATGGGAACCGAACCTGTTCCGCAACACGACGCCGATCTACCCGTATGTTGGCAGTCCGGGGTGGAACCTGACCACTGCCATGGCGGACGACGCCATCCATTGGCTGAACCAGTTGAACGACATCAATCCTGACATGCCGTTCTTCCTGCATTACGTGCCAGGCGGCACGCACGCTCCGCACCATCCGACGCCGGAATGGGTTCAGAAGATCAGCGACATGCACCTATTCGACGACGGGTGGAATGCGCTGCGCGACAAGATCTTTGCCAACCAGAAGAAACTCGGGGTCATTCCGGCGGATGCCCGGCTGACGCCATGGCCGGACCAATTGCTGAAGAGCTGGGACAAGCTGACGGCAGAGGAGAAGAAGCTCTTCATCCGGCAGGCCGAGGTTTATGCCGCGTATCTGGCCTACACCGATCATGAGATCGGTCGCGTCGTGCAGGCCGTCGATGACATGGGCAAGCTCGACAATACACTGATCATCTACATCAGCGGCGACAACGGTGCCTCGGCGGAAGGGTCGCCGAACGGCACACCCAGCGAGGTACTGCAGTTCAATGGCATTGAACTGCCGGTGGCTGAGCAGATGAAGTTCTATGACGTCTGGGGGACCCAGGCGACGTACAACCACATGGCAGTTCCCTGGGCGTGGGCATTCGATACGCCTTACAAGTGGACCAAGCAGGTGCCGTCGTTCTTCGGCGGCACACGGCAAGGCATGGCAATATCCTGGCCTGCTCGCATCAAGGACAAAGGTGGCATCCGCTGGCAGTTCCATCATGTGATCGACATCCTGCCGACGCTGCTGGAGGCGACCGGCATTGCGGCGCCGAACATGGTGGATGGCATCGCGCAGAAGCCGATCGAAGGCGTCAGCATGGTCTATACCTTCGACAAGGCAAATGCTGACGCGCCTTCAACGCGCACAACGCAGTATTTCGAGATGATGGGCGTGCAGGGTCTGTACAACGATGGCTGGATGCTCAGCGCCGTGCCCACACGTCCACCATGGTCGCTGCTGGGCAAGTCGATCCTGAACCCGGCCAGTGCATACAAGTTCGAGCTGTATGATGTCCGGAATGATTGGACGCAGTACTCTGACGTTGCCGAAGCCAATCCGGCCAAGGTGCGTGAGATGACCGACCTGATGTTTGCTGAGTTCGCCAGGTACCAGGTGCTGCCGCTGGATGCCTCAGTGGCAACGCGGATGGTGTTACCGCGGCCTTCGGTGGCCGGTGATCGGAGAGTGTTCAACTATCCGGGCGTGCCGGTCACCGGCATTCCACGCGGCACGGCGCCCGATCTGCTCAATACCTCGTACATCATCGTGGCCGACATCGACCTGCCGCAGGGTGGCGCCGAGGGCGTGATCGTCACCGATGGCGGGCGGTTCGGCGGGTATGGATTGTATCTGCTGAAGGGTAAGCCGGTGTTTCTGTGGAATCTGCTTGACCTCAAGCGCGTCCGTTGGGAGGGACCGCAGGCGCTGGCGGCCGGCAAGCACACACTCGAATACGAGTTCAGTTATGATGGACTCGGCTTTGCGACGCTGGCATTCGATGAGGTCAGCGGCATCGGCCGCGGCGGAACAGGCACCTTCAAGGTGGATGGCAAGGTGGTCTCGACCCAGACGATGGAACGCACAGTTCCACTGACGCTGCCCTGGGACGAAACCTTCGACATCGGATCCGACACCGGAACACCGGTGGACGATCAGGATTACCAGGTTCCGTTCAAGTTCACCGGCAAAATCACCAGGCTGACGATTACCCGTGAGCCGCCCGTGTTGACGCCAGACGATGTGAAGAAGCTGGAAGCCGCCTATCGGGCCGGCCAGGACGCCAATTGATCGACCGCACGTGAACCGGATCGTCAGCTGCGCTGCGATCTCGATGCAATAGCCAATGGGACGGCCGATGAGCCAGGCTCGCTCCAGGTCCAAGCTACTGCCGCCCTATCACCTGCTGGCAAAGCCGGCAGGTGCTGCGTGCAATCTCGGCTGCCAGTACTGCTTCTTTCTTTCGAAGGAGAACCTGTATCCCGCGCGCGAGAGTCCGCTGATGACGGACACCTTGCTGGAGACCTACATTCGGCAACTGATGCAGTCGTCACCCGGCCCACAGGTGGACGTTGCCTGGCAAGGCGGCGAGCCCATGCTGCGCGGCCGCGACTTCTTCCGGCGCTCCGTCGAACTGGCGAACAAGTACCGCCAGCCCCAGCATCGACGCATACTGCACACCCTGCAGACCAACGGCACCCTGATCGACGACGAGTGGGCTGCATTCTTCAAGCAGCACGACTACCTGGTCGGAATCAGCATCGATGGCCCGCGCGAACTGCACAACGCCTATCGCGTCAACAAGCGGAACGAGGGTAGCTTCGACGACGTCGTGCGCGGTTGGCACTGCCTGCGCGGACACGACGTGGATGCCAACGTCCTCTGCACGATCCACGCCGCCAACGGCGATCATCCACTCGAGGTGTATCGCTTCTTCCGCGACGAGTTGCGGGCGCAGTACATCCAGCTGATCCCCATCGTCGAACGCGCGACCGAAGAGACCATCGCTTTGGCCAATCAGGGGTGGGGCGGCCAGAAGGGAACCGACCGACCATTCTACCGGCAGTCGGGCAACCTGGTGACCGACCGTAGCGTCAAGGCTGAGCAGTTCGGCAGGTTCCTGAGCGGCATCTTCGACGAATGGGTCCGTCGTGACGTCGGCAAGGTGTTCGTCACAACTTTTGACGTTGCTCTCGGCAGTTGGCTCGGTCAGCACAATGCCTGCATCGTTTCGCCCACATGTGGCGGCGCATTGGTGCTGGAACACAATGGCGATGTCTATTCCTGTGACCACTACGTCGAGCCGGACCACTTGTTAGGCAATGTGCGCAGAACGCCGTTGAAGACGCTGGTGGCGTCCGAAAAGCAGCGCCGGTTCGGGCAGGCCAAGTTTGATACCCTGCCGCAGTACTGCCGTGAGTGCCCGGTGCTCTTTGCCTGCTACGGCGAATGTCCACGCAACCGGTTCATCACCACGCCATCAGGCGAGGCGGGGCTGAACTATTTGTGCGAGGGATACAAGGCGTTCTTCCTGCACATCGGCCAGTCTATGCAGACCATGGCGCAACTCGTGCGCAGCGGACGCTACGCCGACGAGATTATGCAGCAATAGGTTCCCCGCTCCCGCCCAGAATGTATTGCCGGACACGCAGCACACGCCCCCATTCCGCGCGCCGGGCGTCCCCCGGGCCGCACCTTGATATGTGTGGTGGCCGGTAACAACGATGGTATGCATGGCATGGCTCCTGGCGTCACCTTTTGCCCACCTCCGGTTCGGCGCAAGCTGCATGGCAGTGTGCCTGCTGCTGGGCGGAGCAGGCGCAAAGCACTCCGGCTACCAGGACGCCAGCCCGGAGACGCGTGCGATGCAGGACGACGACGCGGCCAATCCGGGCTTCCTGTGGGTGCAGCAGGGCGAGGCGCTATGGACCCAGCCGGCGGGACGGGAAGGCCGCGCCTGCGCCGGCTGCCACGGCGCCGCGCCGGCCTCGATGCGCGGCGTGGCGGCGCGCTATCCGGTGTTCGACCCGGCCGTGGGACGGCCGGTGACCCTGGGGCAGCGCATCGAGCAGTGTCGGGTGGAGCGCCAGGGCGCGGCACCGCTCGCACCGGACAGCGACCCGCGCCTGGCGCTGGAGGCGTATGTGGCGCTGCAGTCGCGCGGCATGCCGATGCAGGTAGCGGCCGACGGTCCCACCCATCAGTTCGTCGAAGCGGGGCAGGCGCTGTTCACCACCCGGATCGGCCAGCTCAACCTGAGCTGCGCTCAGTGCCACGACGAGAGGGCCGGCCAGCGGCTTGCAGGCAGCATCATCCCGCAAGGCCATCCCAACGGCTATCCGGAGTATCGGCTGGAGTGGCAGGGCCTCGGCTCGCTCGCCCGACGCATCCGCAACTGCATGGTCGGGGTTCGCGCTGAGCCGTTCGCGGCGGATGAGCCGGAACTGGTCGCGCTGGAGCTTTACCTGGCGGTGCGCGCGCAGGGCCTGCCGGTGGAGACGCCGGCGGTGCGGCCATAGCCGGTTGCCTAGTGCGGTCTAGTTAGTTATTATAACAGGACGTTCGCTGCTGCTGGAGGCGCAATGCCGACTGATGCCTGCTTTCTCTGCTGCCCGGTCTGTCGATCCGAGCGCGACGCAAGCCCGTGAATCGGGCTTCTGAGACGATGGTGAGACGACAGCCCCCACCGGAAGGGTCGGGGGTCGGATACGCCGTCGCGCCGGACGCGACCGATTCTCACGATGCGTACAACGAGACGGCGGCGAGACAGCCGCTGATTGCCGACGGCGCGTGGGCCAAACCGCTTCTCATCGCTGCACTGGACTCCATCTCGCCATGCGGACAATGAGACACCTGTGAGACTGGACTGCCGGGCGCCCGCCGACCGGGCGAATGCACCGACGCCGGAGCGGCTGTCTGGTCCGCAACGAAGGGTTTACGCGGAGGAGGGCGGAGAACGCGGAGCACGCGAAGAAGAAAGGAAAGCCTGAATGCACTGCGCGCCGTCCGGGCTCCCGACCGGTGCGTAGCGCCCATTGCCTTCCTTCTCCGCGTGCTCCGCGTGCTCCGCGGTTCTCCGCTGTCCTCCGCGTGAAATTCTTCCTGCTATCGCCAGCACCGGCCATTCCCGATTGCCCCGACCGCCGGCCGACACCCCCCCCTTGAACACGCAGCACCCCACGACCGACAATCGCGCTTCTGCATCGCCACCGAGAGACCAGCCATGCCCCCGGCCGCCGCGCCCTCACTGCTGTTCACGCCCATCACCCTGCGCGGCGTCACCGCGCGCAACCGCATCGTCGTCTCGCCGATGTGCCAGTACGTCTCGGTGGACGGCGGTCCGACCGACTGGCAGTTCGTGCATTTCGGCCGCTACGCCATGGGCGGCGCCGGCATCGTGTTCGGCGAGGAGACCGCGGTCGAGGCGCGTGGCCGCAAGACCTATCACTGCGCCGGCATCTGGAACGACCACCAGGCCCGCGCCTATCGCCGCACCACCGACTTCATCAAGCAGATGGGCGCCGTCCCCGCGATCCAGCTCGGCCATTGCGGCCGCAATGCCGGCTCACACGGTGCGATGGAGGACTGGCGCGCACTGGACGAACGCGACGCGCGCAACGGCATGCCGCCCTGGCGCGGCCTGGCGCCCAGCCCGATCCCTGCCCGGCGCGGCTTCCCGGTGCCGATCGAGATGGACCACGACGACATCCGCACCGTACTCGCCGCCTGGCGCGAGGCGACCATCCGCGCCACCGACGCCGGCTACGACATCGCCGAGGTGCATGGGGCGCACGGCTACCTGATCCACCAGTTCCTCTCGCCGGTGTCGAACAGGCGGACCGACGCCTATGGCGGATCGCGCGAGAACCGCATGCGCTTCGCCCTGGAGGTGGCCGAGACAGTGCGTGCCGCCTGGCCCAAGGACAGGCCGCTGTTCTGGCGGGTCTCGGCGGTGGACGGGAAAGGCGGCCTGTGGGGCCTGGACGACACCGTCGCGCTGGCACACGAACTGAAGGCGCGCGACATCGACCTGGTGGACTGCTCCTCCGGCGGTATCAGCGGTGACTCTGACATGGGGCTGGTGCCGCGCGTGCCCGGCTATCAGGTGCCGTACGCCTCACGCGTGCGGCGCGAGGTCGGCATCAAGACCATCGCGGTCGGGCTGATCACCGAGCCGAAGCACGCCGAGGCGGTGCTGCAGGAGGGCCACGCGGATCTGGTCGCGATGGCGCGCGAGCTGATGGTGCACGCCGATTGGCCGCTGCGCGCGGCGAAGGAACTGGACGCCGGCCCCTATGACCTGATGGCGCCGTCGATCGCCCATCGGCTGCGCCGCCGTGACGAGCAGGCCGATGCGCATCCTCCCGGGAGTGCGGTGCAGATTCCCGTGGCGGCGGGCCGCACGGAGGCGTATCGCTGGGGCTGAATTGCCCCTCCTCGGAGGGGTCGGGAGAGAACGTTCTAGGACATGGCTGTCGCCGGCGCCGCCCCGCTGCTGGGGAGTACCCCGCATCGCGGCATGATCACCGCGTGCATCATCTGCGCCACCCTACTGCAGTCGCTCGACCAGACCATTGCCAACGTAGCGCTGCCCTATATGCAGGGCAGCTTCTCGTCGAGCTATGACGAGGTGACGTGGGTGCTGACCACCTACATCATCGCCGCGGCGATCATGACAGCGCCGATCGGCTGGCTCGCCGCCCGGTTCGGCCGCAAGCGGCTGTTCGTCATCTGCATCATCGGCTTCACCATTACCTCGATGCTGTGTGGCGCCGCGCAGTCGATCGAGCAGATCGTGCTGTTCCGGCTGATGCAGGGCATCTGCAGCGCCGCCCTGGTGCCGCTGTCGCAGGCTATCCTGTTTGACATCTACCCGGTGGAGCGGCGCGGCTTCGCCATGGCGGTCTGGGGCATGGGCGTGATGATAGGCCCGATCATGGGCCCGACCCTCGGTGGCTGGCTGACCGAGACCTACAACTGGCGCTACGTGTTCTACATCAACCTGCCGTTCGGCGTGCTGGCGGCGCTCGGCCTGATGCTGTTCATGCACGACACCGGCGGCGAGCACCGGCTGCGCTTCGACTGGCTGGGCTTCTTCCTCCTCGGCATCGGCATCGGCGCGCTGCAGATGATGCTGGACCGTGGCAACCAGCTCGACTGGTTCAGCTCGCGCGAGATCATCATCGAAGCTGTGATCGGCGGTCTCGGCATCTACCTGTTCCTGGTGCACATGACCTGGGCGCCGCACCCGCTGATCCGGCCCGAACTGTTCCGCGACGTGAACTTTGCCGCCGGCCTCGTGCTGATGTTCGCGGTCGGCACCATCCTGGTGTCGTCGATCGCGCTGATGGCGCCGTGGCTGCAGACGCTGGGCAACTATCCGGTGGCGACCGCCGGCCTGCTGATGGCGCCGCGCGGGCTGGGCAATCTGCTCACCATCGTGCTGTGCGGCCGGCTGGTCACGCTGGTGGACGCGCGCTGGCTGTGCGCGATCGGTCTGCTGCTGCAGTGCTGGTCGTTCTGGGTCATGACCGGCTGGACGCCCGACGTGTCTGAGTGGGAACTGGTCACCACCATTGCGATCCAGGGCGCCGGGCTTGGCCTGGTGTTCACGCCGTTGCAGGTGCTGGCATTCGCCACGCTGCCCGCGCAACTGCGCACCGAGGGCGCGGCGCTGTTCAGTTTGGGCCGGAACATCGGTGCGGCGATCGGCGTGTCGGTCACCACGTCGCTGCTGGCGCACAATACGCAGGCGCTGCACGAGACGATCGGCGCCTCGGTCAACCCGTTCAACCGCGCACTGCAGGCGATCGACGTGCTGGATCCGGCCACCGGCCAGGGTGCCGCGATGCTTGACCGCATGGTCAATCACCAGGCGCAGATCGTCGCCTATGTGAACGACTACATGCTGATGATCTTCACCACCATGCCAGCGATCCTTCTGCTGCTGCTGATGCGCAGCCCACGGCGCGCGGTTCCGCGCGAGGCAATGCAAGCCAGCGAGTAACAGTCAGTGCGTGATCCGCGTGCCCAGATCGGCAAAACGGCTGCGCATCACCGGCACGTTGTCCTGCCATCCCAGGTGGAAATACAGCGCGGCAATTTCCGCGTAGTTCTCGAAGCGGTCGGCAGTCTCCTCCAGGGCCCTGTGGCGCAGCCTGGCGGCAGCCTCATGATCGCCCAACAGATCCTTTGCCTCTGCCCTGAGATCTAAGCCGGTTGAGCTGGTGGGATAGATCGCCAGTGCCTTCGACAGCAGTTCATCCGCCCGCGCGGGATTCTTGAGTCCCATGTGGGCTGCAGCCCAGGTCATGTACATGCTGGCTCTCAGCACTACATTGTCGGGCGGCGCCTCTCGTTCCATCTGTTCCATGCGTTGCGCCGCAGCCGCGTACTCGTCGATCTCGATCTCCGCGAAGGCCAGGTTCAGGGCCGCCGCGGGATTGGCCGGATCGGACGCCACGGCTGCGGCGAAGGACGCCTTGGCAGATTTCGGGTCGTTCTCGAAGAGCTGGACGATGCCGGTCACGTTCTCGAACAGGGAGCGCTGCCGATTGACCGGCGTTGGTGCCATGCGTGGCATGACCCTTGCCAGCAGAGCCTTCACGCCGGTGAAGTCGCGGTCGTCGGCGTGCGACTGCACGAGGTACAGTGCCGTGGTGTAGGGGGCCAATCGCGCGGCACCGAACACCGCTGTGCGGCGAACGAATTCAGGCAGTGACTCGTCGTCCCGTGCCGACAGCACGAGGTCGAAATCGTCGTGTGACTTGCCGGCGCCGGTGATCAGCCCCCGCACGGCGCCGTTCTGCACGAACAGCGCCAGACGCAGACGCGCCGGATCATAACCCAGCTCCACCTGCAAGGCGCGCGCCACGCCCTGGACGCGCGCGGCCTCGGCCAGAGCCATGCCAATTCCCTGTGTGCGGCTGGCCCTGATCTCTGGCGGACTGATCAGCGACTGCGTCTCTGATATAGCACGCAACTGGCTTTCGAAGGTCAGTTCCAGTGTCGCCTCATCGATCGAAAGCTTCTCGGTGCGCACTGGCGACACCACTTCGATGATGAGGTTGTCCGAATGCATGACAGCATCGGCACCGAGCAGGCCCAGCGCGACCAGAACCGCGATGCCGAGTGCCGTCAGGTCCATGACATGCTCATGCGCTGGCTTGGTTGAGAGTCTCGATGTCCTGCGGGCTGAGCTTCAGCTGCACTGCCTGCAGGATATCCTGCAGTTGTTGCAGGGTAGTTGCGCTGGCGATCGGAGCGGTGACGCTGGGCCGAGCGATCAGCCAGGCCAATGCCACCTGCGCCGCCGTCGCCTTGTGCCGCGCGGCCACGTCGTCCAGCGCCTTGATCACGCCCAGGCCGCGATCGTTCAGGTACTTCTTCACCCCGCCACCGCGCGGGCTCTTGCCCAGGTCGGCCTCAGACCGGTACTTGCCGGTCAGAAAGCCGGCCGCCAGCGCGTAGTAGTTGATCACGCCGAGCTGCTCGGACTGGCAGAGAGATTCCAGCTCCGCCTCGAACGCTGGCCGCTCTACCAGGTTGTACAGCGGCTGCAGCGACTCATAGCGCGGCAGGTTGTGCGCCTTGCTGACGTCGATCGCCGACTTCAACCGCGCGGCGGTGAAGTTGGACGCGCCGAGCGCGCGCACCTTGCCCTGCTTCACCAGGTCGGCGAAGGTCTGCGCGGTTTCTTCCTGTGGCGTGTCCGGGTCGTCGCGATGCGCCTGATACAGGTCGATGTAGCTGGTCTGCAGCCGCTGCAGCGAAGCGTCGCACTCCTTCATGATCCAGGCGCGCGACAGACCCTTGTCGCCGGAGCCCATCACCGCGCCAACTTTGGTGGCGATGATCACGTCGTCGCGCTTGCCGCGCTGCTTGAGCCAGTTGCCGATGACGCTCTCGGACTCGCCGCCCTGGTGGCCGCGCGCCCACACCGAATAGACATCGGCGGTGTCGATTGCGTTGATGCCGGCATCCATGCAGGCATCCATCAGCTTGAACGACGTGGCCTCATCCGCGGTCCAGCCGAACACGTTGCCGCCGAACATCAGCGGCGGCAATTCGATACCGGAACGGCCGAGTTTGCGCTTTTCCATGCGAGTGCCTCTGTCCATCTGTCATTGCGAGGAGCGAAGCGACGCGGCAATCCCGTGCCAGTGTGGCGCGGGCGCCGGCACTCCGGTGCCTCCGATACGTGGAGATTGCTTCGTCGCTACGCTTCTCGCAATGACAGGGGTTGGTTGTTACGCGACGAGGTCTTTCTGCGCCTTCGGATCGTAGTTCGCGTCGTACCAGTATTCCTGCCACGCCGCGTAGGTAATCGGCTCCCAGCGCGGCGGGTTGCCGGGACCGGTGCAGGTCGGCAGACACGCAATCTCCCAGTCGAATTGTGGTCCGAGGAAGAAAGGAATGGCATAGCGATGCCGCCCCACCGGCGGCAGCGCGCGATGCGGCGTGGACAGGAAGCGGCCATTGCTCCAGCGCTTCATCATGTCGCCGGAGTTGACTGCGAAGGAGCCCGGGACGAACGGCACGTCGAGCCAGTCGCCCGATGGCATGCGCACCTGCAACCCCGGCACCTCGGTCTGCGCCAGGAACGTCATGAAGCTGCTGTCGGTATGTGGCGCGATGCCGAACTGATTCGCCGTTGCCGCCACCGGCGGGTAATGCGACAGCCGCAACGTGAACTGGCTCTCCTGGAACGCCTCGTCGAACCAGTCCGGCGGCAGGTCCAGTGCCGTGGCGATCGCCGGCAGCAGGCGGCGGGTGAAGTCGTCCATGGTATCCGCGTAGGCCAGGGCGCGACCGCGGAAGTCCGGCAACTCCGCCTCATCCGGCCAGACATTGGCGCCAACGAAGCGGCGGCCCGAGCGGCGCAGCGGATTGTCCGGGGCGCGCTCGCGCTTGATGAAGAACGCCTCGTTCAGGTCGGGCTTGTCGTTGTCATTGACGTCGGAGGTCCACACCGCATAGCGGCCCATCGCCATGTAGCCGTTATTGTGCTCGTTCAGCCGTAGTCCCAGCTTGCTCGCCATCGGCAATGCATGCAGACGTTCGGCTTCGCCAAATGTCTGCGCGATCAGCGACTGCGGCACGTCGTGGCCGGTGATCACCATGAACCCGACCGTGGTCAGCGCATCGTGGATCCGCTGCGCCGTTGCCTGCAGCGCGCCGGGACGGCGAGCGAGGCAGCCCGCGACATCGATGACGGGAATGGCCCCGGGCATGTTGCACCTCCTCGGCTGGATGCGCCGAGACTACGGCGCCTGCCGACCCGAGGGAACAGACCTCGACGCTATGCCGACGGATCCGCCCAGCGGTAGCGGAAGTCGCAATGCGTGGCGCCACCCATCAGCGTTTGCGTGCGCTCAAGGGTCAGTCGCTTGTCGTAGCCCTCGCAAAACGCGCCATCCCGATTGCACGACAGGATGGAGCCCAGCTCGGCCAACCCCATGGCGCGATACATCTCGGCATAGCGGCAACGGGTGACGTTGAAGTCAAATTCAGTTTCGTTGGACTTCACTACCTCGATCCGCAGCGCATCTTCTGCGGTCCAGCGCGGCTGGATGCCGCGGAACGCATCAAGGCTCGGCTCACCGCCAGGTGCTTCACGCGCCATCGCCGCCGCGGTCTGCTTGGCCAGCTTGATCACCGCGTTGCTGAGAATGCGTTTCGCCGTTGCCTCACCCAGCTCCGCCTTCATCTCATCATAGACGCCCTTGGCGAAGGCCGCCTCGATGCGGCGCTGTGTCAGGATTGGCAGCGCGTCACTCATCATCAACCTCCGGCGCCACCGTGCGGAAGCGGCGCCGATGTACCGACGGCGCACCATACAGCGGTGACAGCACCATCGCCTTGCGCAGGAACAGGCCGATATCGGCCGCATCGGTGTAACCGATGCCGCCGTGCAACTGGATGCAGGTGCGCGTCACCACCATCACCGCATCCGACGCGCGCACCTTGGCGCGCGACACCGCCGCCTGGCGCTGCCCCAGCGTCGGTGCGTTGTCGAGCGCATAGGCCGCAGTGCCGATCGTCGCGCGGGTAAGGGAGACCTGGATCTGCATATCCACTGCGCGATGCTGCAGCGCCTGGAAGGCGCCGATCTTGCGGCCGAACTGTTCGCGCGTCTTCATGTAGTCGAGCGTGATGGCAAAGGCGCGGTCCATCACCCCGTACATGTAGGCCGCGCTCGCCATGATGGCGTGCTCCAGCGGCTCGGTTGCGTCGCCTTCGATTGCCTCGGCTGGCGCATTGTCCAACACCAGCGTGCCGTAGTTGCCGCCGTCCTGGGTCTGCTGGATTTCCAGCGATACGCCCGGCGCATCGCGTTCCACCAGGGCGAGGCCGCCCGGCACGGTGACCAGGAATGCATCGGCGCCGGCGGCCATCGGGATGAACAGTTTCTTCCCAGTCAGCCTGCCGTCTGTCAGCGTCGTGTCGCCGATCAGTTCGATGCTGTTCGGCTGCTCCTGCCACGCTGCCAGCACGATGCGTTCGCCCGACAGCACCGGGGCGAGGTGGTCGGGGGGCAACAGCTGCGCGGCCATGGCAGCGGCGATCAGCGGCTCGGGCACCAAACCCGCGCCGAGTTCTTCCGCCAGGCCGCAGAACTCGCGCGCGCCAAGGTCCGAGCCGCCAAGGTCTTCCGGGATGCGCAGGCCGAGCCAGCCCATCTCGCACATCTCCCGCCAGGTGCCGCGATCGAAGCCGGGCTCGGTGAAACGCAGCGCGCGGATCCGCTTGTAGTCACCCTTGCGTGGCGCAATGCCTGCCGCGCTGTCCTTCAGCATCTGCAGGTGTTCGAGCGGATCCATCATCGGGGAAGTCCCCTCCCTTGCTGCCGCGAAGGTCGCGCCGCGCAATCCGAGGGTCAAGCCAAATGGCAGCCGTGGCCGCCGCGAAACAGAAACCTCGCGATTTCACACCTCTGGTCACCGTGGCCTCGGACGAACACGAACACCCGCAAGTTTCCCCAACCGTCGTCACCGCCCCGGCCACGTCACACGCCGACAGGCCGCGCCATGATGCTGGTTTCCGTTCTTGATACGCCGCTGGGGCGAAACGCTGGTGGTCAGCCCGGCAGATGCAGCTTCGCGTCGGTCCTCGCCTGCAGCGCATCGAACGTCAGCCCAGGCGCCATGTCGAGCACCACGAAGCCGCGTTCGGTAATGTCGAGCACCGCGAGATTGGTATAGACGCGCTTGACCGCGCCGACCGCTGTCAGCGGGTAGGAGCAGCGCTGCACCAGCTTGGACTCTCCCTGCTTGGTGGTGTGCTCCATCAGCACCCACAGGCGCTTCGCGCCAGCCGCGAGATCCATCGCACCACCCACCGCCGGAGCGGTATCGTTCTCCGAGGTCGCCCAGTTGGCTATGTCGCCATTCTCTGCCACCTGGAACGCGCCCAGCACGCACAGGTCCAGGTGTCCGCCACGGATCATCGAGAAGCTGTCGGCGTGATGGCAGAAGCTGCCGCCCTGGCGCAGAGTGACATACTGCTTGCCGGCGTTGATCAGCCAGGGATCGATCTTGTCCTTTGCCGGCGCCGGTCCCATGCCCAGCACGCCGTTCTCCGAATGGAAGATGACTTCACGCTCCAACGGCACGTGGTCAGCGATCGCGGTGGGGATGCCGATGCCGAGATTGACGTACCAGCCCTCGGGGATGTCGCGCGCCACGCGGGCGGCCATCTCGACGCGGCTCATCGGCTTGAAGTCGGTCACGGCGGTGTCGGGCAATGCTGCCTCCTGTCTGCTTCCTCGGATCGTCGGGGAGGGAGCGAAAGTCTATGTCAGGCAGGCAGGCACCGCCATAGGGAGCTATGCCGGCGGGTCGCCAGGCCCTTTGTACAGTGCGGTTTCCGGTAGTTGCGAGTGCTCGCCGGCCACGTCGCGCTGCAGCTCGTTGGCGGCGCGCAGATCGGTCACTACCTGCGGGCAGCGGAAGCAGGCATCCGGTCCCTCCTGACGGAACCAGCGGCAGGTCGGGCGGATGGCGCAGCGCGGCAGCGAGCGAACGACCGGATCGAGCATCGTCGCGATACGCGTTGCCAGGCGGCAGTTGGAGCCGTCGAAATGTCCGCAGCCATGGCCCATGCAAGGTGCGGCGATGCGCATGACCTCGGTCGGCGCCGCGGGTGCCGATGCGGCGAGGATCTCGGGCGTCACCGGCTGCGGCTCGTTCAGATAGCCGACGCGCAGCCCGGCTTCCTGGTTGCCGGTCATCACGCCGAACACCTTCGCGTCGGGCACGTCGGGTTGCGCGCTGGGGCAGAGAATCGGCTTCTCGGGCGCTTCGTTGGCCATGCTGCGTCTCCTCGGATTGAACACGCCGGCAGCGCAACGAAACTGCGGCGCCGGCGTGTCCGGTACTCAGAACCCGGCGGTAAAGGCGGCGGGGTTCACATTCAGCGTCGACGCGTTCACATAGGGCATTGGCGGATACGGGCCGGCCCGGGTGACTGACAGAGCCGACAGCGCCAGCCCGCCGGCCGTCAGGCTGGCCATCTCCTTGAGCTGGTCAGGTGTGAGGGCGACCGGCTCCGGCAGGGCGCTGCGGTCTTGCTTCGACTTCAGCTTGAACATCCTCATCTCCATGCTAGTGACGATGCAGATCGCACCGCCATGATCAGGCTACGGCCGCATGAACATCGTGTGGTGTAATATAGCTCACATGTGCAGTATTATTTCTTGTCATTACTTCATGTATACTACCATCAGCCACCACCAGGCAGCGCTGGGCCGAGCTGATCGTTTCGGGGCGATGTGCTATGATGATGCGGGTCAGGCCTAGCGTTTCGATCGCACGGTTCACCTTCGCCTCGACGACAGTATCGAGATGCGAGGTGCCTTCATCCATGAACAGCAGACGCGGGCGTCGGTACAGTGCGCGGGCGAGCAGTACGCGCTGGCGCTGGCCGCCGGACAGCGATGAACCCATGTCGCCGATCAGGGTGTCATAGGCCATCGGCATGCGCTCGATCTCGTCATGGATGCCGGCGAGCTGCGCGCAATGCAGCATGTGGTCGTGATCGAAATTCTGCCCGAAGAAGCAGATGTTGTCAGCGATCGAACCGGAGAACAGATTGTCGTCCTGCATCACCACACCGGTATGGTCACGAAATGCGCGCGCGCCGAACGTCGGCAGCGGCATGCCGTCGATCAGCACCTCGCCCGAGGTAGGCTCCAGCAGGCCCAGCAGCACCTTCAGCAATGTGGTCTTGCCACCGCCGGACGGACCGGTAATTGCCACGTATTCGCCCGGCTCGACCACGAAGTTGACGTGCTCGAACAGCAGCGGCTCCTCGGGGCCATAGCGGAACGCCAGGTTGCGCACTTCCAGCCGGCCTTCAGGTGCGGCGCGGCGGATGTTGCGATCGAACTCCGGCTCCGCATCGGCCTGGGTGATGTCGGCGAGCCGTTGCAGATGCAGGTCGATCATCCGCAGCTCGATGCCCTTCTCGACCAGGCGCGTCGCCTTGTCGATGAACTGGTGCTTATAGGCGATGAAGGCGAACAGCATGCCGATGGTCATGCGGCTGTCGAGCACGGCGAGCGCGCCAAGGTAGATGACAGCGAGATTCTCGATGCCGAACACTGCGTCATTGATCGCCTTGAAGCGCCCCTTCAACCATTCGACCTTGGCGTTCGCGGCGATCACGTCGGCGTAACGGCCTGACCACAGTGTGTTGCGCGCGCTTTCGCGGTTGAAGATCTTGATGCTCTGGATGGCGCGTACCGTCTCTATGAAGCTGGAGTTCTCGCGGGCGCGCGCGTGCACCAGATCCAGCGTGCGCTCGCGGAACATGCGATAGAACGCCATGCGCAGCAGCGCGTAGACCAGTGTGGCGCCGACCACCACCATGCCGAGGCGCACGCTGTAGAGGAAGATCGTCACCGCGGTCAGCACCGCCATGGCACCATCCACCATTGCGGCGATCAGCCCCTCGGCCAGCAGATTGCGGATCGGCTCCATTGAGCCGAAGCGCGATACCAGGTCGCCGATATGCCGGCGCTCGAAGAAGGGCAGCGGCAGCTTCAGCAGGTGGCGGAACAAACGGGTGCCGAGTTCGAAGGCGAAGCGGCTTTGCAGATAGACCAGAATGCGCGACCGCAGCAGACCGGCGCCGACGTTGAACAGCATCGCGAGGCCGAACCCGACGGCCAGCACACCCAGCAATGAGCGATCGTCCTTGACCACTGCCTCATCGACCGCGAGCTGCATGTAGAATGGTGCGGCCAGCACATAGGCCTGCAGTACCAGCGACAGCACCAGTGTTTGCAGCAGCGGCGATGCCAGTCCGCGGGCGGAGCCGATCAGCTCCGACAGCTTCTGGCGATTGACCTGCCCGCCAGGGCGAAAATCCGCGGCTGGCGTCACCTCTAACGCCACGCCGGTGAAGTGTTGCGACACTTCGGCTGGCGTGAGTCGATGCGGACCTCGTGCCGGATCGTGTAGCTCGATTCCGCCGTCGCGCAGCACCCGGGTCAGCACGACGAAATGCGTCATGTCCCAGTGCAGCACTGCCGGTAGTGCCAGGCGCGCGAGGCTGCTCGGCTCAAGCCGCAGCGGCCGGCTCGCCAGGCCCATGCGCTCCGCCGTATCGATCAGCCCGCTGAGAGTTGTGCCTTTGAGCGACACCGGGTGCAGCCGGCGCAGCGAACCGAGATCGGAATGCTGGCCGTGATAGGCGGCGATCATTGCCAGGCAGGCGAGGCCGCATTCCGCAGTCTCCGCCTGCCGAATGTCGGGGATCGAGCGCCGCCATACCGGGCGCAGCATGACGGGAGAGCGCATCACGACCACCGCCCGCGCAGGCTGAGCACAGGTTCGAATACCCACTCGAGCAGCGATCGGCGGTCGAACACGATGTCCGCCTTCAGCGTCATGTCGGGTCCAAGCGGAAAGTCGCGACCGAATGCCGACAAAGTCTGGCGGTTGAGCGCAACGATCACCCGATATGACGGTTCCGCCATGGCGATCGGTGCCACCAGTTCTGTTGGCCGCAACAGATTGCGTGATACGGTGATGACGCGCCCGGCATGGAGGCCGAAGCGCTGGAACGGAAATGCCTCATAGGCGAGGCGCACCGTCTGGCCGGGCTCGACGAAACCGATGGCGCGCGCGGGTACCAGCAGTTCCGCCTGCAGCACGCTGCCGTCGGGAACGATCGCCATGAGCGGCACCGCGGGATCGGCACCGAGCCCCACGCGCGCCTGCAACGCCGATACGTGTCCGGCCACGGGTGCACGCAATTGGTAGGCATGCCGTCCGGCGATCTCCGCCAGTCGACCTTCCAAATCCGCGACCGAGCCGCGCAGCACGGAGATGCGCGCTGCCAGCGCATCTGGCAGTTGCCGCACCGCGTCGCGCTGCTGCGTCGCCTCGCTCTGCCGCTCGGCGATCTGCCGGACGAGCGCCGCCTCATTCTGACGTTGCGCCAGCAGATTGTCCTGTCGGCGCTTGAACTCCACCACTGAGATGTAGCCTTGCTTCACCAGATCGCGCACCGCGACGACCTGTTCATCGGCGACCTGTGTGCGTTCCCGTTGCGCCGCCAGCTCGGTTTGCAGGGCAGCGATTTCATGGCCGATACCATCTACGCGGTGCGTGATCTGCTCCCGCTCCGCCGCGGACCGTGTCTGCTCCAGATCGATCTGATCCAGCAGTGCGGTGCGCTGGCGCGCCAGGCTCTGCAGGACGCTGCGATCAACGTCGCTACCGGTATCGTCGCTTTGGCCGACCTTTACTGTCAGCAGCGCGGCGCCGGCTTCGACCAGGTCGCCCTCGCGGACGTTGACCGCGACGATGAGACCGGCGCGTGGTGGCAGCACCTTGGCGACGCCGATGGTGGAGGACAGAAATCCTGGCGCTGTTTCCTTGCGGGCATAGCTGCCTGTGGCGAGCAAGACGATGGCGATGCCAGCCAACAGTACCAGGAGCCAGGTTAGGGCGGCGGCGCTGGGCGGCACCGGGAGTGCCGCGCTCGCTGCCAGGGTATCGCGCTGAAATGCGACGGCCTCGGGACGGAACAGTGTGGAGCGTGACATCGCAAGACCTTCGCTGATGCACGCACGCTATCGGAGTGGGGTAGGAAAGACTGCGACCTGCCGCATATCTGTTTGGTGACTTGCGTCACAGATGCGTCCCGTAGCCGATCCTATCGCGGCATAGGTCGACTTGCCCTTATCGGTGTGGTGACAGAAGTCAGAACCCGGTCGGATCCCCGTACGGTACATGCAGCACGCGGTCGACAAAGATGCCCGGCGTCACCACGTGGTCCGGATCGATTTCGCCCAGCTCACGAATATGCTGCGTCTGAACGATGGTCAGCTTCGACGCCATCGCGATGACCGGGTTGAAGTTGCGGCCCGACTCCTTGAAGGTCAGGTTGCCCCAGCGATCCGCCTCCCATGCCTCGACCAGTCCGACGTCACCGATCAGTGCGCGCTCCATTACGTAGGTGCGGCCATCGAATTCTCGCAGTTCCTTGCCCATGCCCATCTTGGTGCCGACACCCGTGGCGGTGAAGAACGCTGGTACTCCGGCACCGGCCGCTCGCATCCGTTCGGCGAGTGTGCCTTGCGGTACGATTTCCAGTTCGATCTTGCCGGCACGATACAGCGTCTCGAACACCACCGGATCTGACGAGCGCGGGAAGGAGCAGATGATCTTGCGTACCCGCCCCAACTCCATCAGCCGCGCCAGCCCGACATGGCCGACGCCGGCGTTGTTGGCGGCGACGATGAGGTCCGTCGCGCCTTGTTCGATCAGCCCGTCGATCAGCGCATTGGGCTGGCCGACGGCACCAAAGCCACCGATCAACACGGTTGAGCCATCCTCGATGTCCGCCATGGCGTCGGCCATCGACTGGACGATTTTGTTGATCATGCGGTGCGCTTCCTCCGGGATCGGCGTCGGTCAGCCGCAATGTTGCGGCAAGCCCGGCCAGCAGCCAAGGGCCGGCTCTGCACGGCCTGCGCAGCGCGCTGTCGAAAGTGCCGATGAAGCGGTCGAGCCTTGAGGCCCCCGCATATTGTGCGCACTATCCGTCCGCATATGGGGAGGAATGATCGGGCATGACCGGCGCATTTTGGCTTCGTCTGGGCGTGGCAACGCTGGTCCTGGTGGCGAGCCTCGTGTCCGCCGAAGCAGCCACTATCGACCGCATCACGAAGGACAAGATTGTCCGCATCGCTTATCGGGCGGATGCGCCACCCTTCTCATACGACAGCGCAGGCAAGCCTGCGGGCTACCTGGTTGAGCTGTGCCAGGCTGTTGTTCAACACCTCGCCAAGCAATTGAAGCTGCCACCTCTCGGCATCGACTATGTCACCGTCACCGCAGCCAATCGGTTCGACGCGATCCAGCAGGGCAAGGCAGACCTTTTGTGCGAACCAACCACCGCAACCTTGTCGCGTCGCAAGATGGTCGATTTCTCCGTCGCGACATTCGTCGACGGTGCCAGCCTGATGATCAGTCCGGATGGGCCGCAGGACCTGCAGGCGCTGGCGGGACGCGACATCGGTGTCCTCGGCGGCACAACCACAGAGGAGGCACTCCGCAGATCGTTGGCCGATGCCGGGATCAATGCGACCGTCGTGCCAGCCAAGACCCATGCCGATGGGCTGGCGCTGCTGGATGAGGGGAAGGTGTCAGCCTACTTTGCTGACCGCTCGATCCTGATGGGGCTGATTCCCCAGAGCAAGGCGCCCGACAAGCTGCGCCTGGCCGACGTCTACCTTACCATCGAGACCTATGCGCTGGCGCTCCCGCGCGGTGATGACGACTTTCGTCTGGAGGTGGACCGAGCGCTGAGCCGCATCTACCGATCAGGAGAGATCAGCGGAATTCTGCAAAGGACTTTCAGCAGCAACATGCAAATGGGGCCGCTGATGCAGACGGTCTTTCTGATCTCCGGATTGCCGGATTGACGTGAACCCGAGTGGCTGGGATGCGCACGCGGCTCACCGGTGCCAGAGCCCCGCTTGTTGCGACACTTGCGCTCCTGATCAGCCACGCGCCTGCACTGCTGCATGCGCAGGAAGCGCCATCATGTCGCAACGGCAGCTTTCCGGCACAGGAGGCGAAGATTAGTTTGGCGAAGGTGGTGGGCGCGCCGCGCACCAATTTGCGCTCTGATTCGCCGCCCTGCCCGAACGAGACCGCAGCATGCCGCGGCCGCAGCTACGTGGTGCCAGGCGACACCGTTCTCGCCGGCGCTGCGAGCGGGTCATATGTCTGTGCATTGTATCCCGGCAAGGGTGGTGGCAGCGCCGGGTATGTGCGGCGGGAAGAGATCGCGCCCCAGCCGGAGGCGAAGCCGTCCACCCTGACTGACTGGGTAGGAAACTGGCGTGATGGTGACAACACGATCTTGCTCCGGTCCAAGGGCGGCAGGTTGACCGCCTCCGGGAACGCCTATTGGCCCTCGGCCAATCCCTCTCCCAGCGAGCGGCCGGGCGGACCCAATCTTGGCGAAATGAGCGGCACCGCTACACAGAGCGGCAATGCTGCGAGCTTCGGCAGCGGAACTCCGACTGACTGTCAGGTCAACCTAACCTTGCTGCCGCCTTTCCTGCTGGTGTCGGACAACATGAACTGCGGCGGCATGAACGTGAGCTTCACCGGGGTGTATCGAAGGCGATAGCGTCGTCGTCAGGTCATTGGCGGACAGCTGCCCTGTGCTGGGGTTGGCAAGGGGATCGTCATCGCTCTGACCTCTGGGAGCGTCCGTTTTTGCCAGTGACCGAATAATTGCTTCGCCTGATCGAGCTGCGCACTGGTCATGTTCGGTTCGATCATGGCACGAATTTGCGAGTTGTCATGAAACGGACTGCGCGCCGCGAGCCGGAACCATAGGTCGGCTTGGACGAGATCGGCGCCGAGAAACGTTCCGGCACGGTCCTTGGCGCCTTGGGCGAACACCATGCTGAGCTTTTCCTGCGCCTGGACCTGATCGAGCAGCGCGGCGCGCATCAGCCAACAGAAGCCGGTCGCTACGGCCTCGTCCAGCGACATGTAACCCAGGTTCACCATCGCCTCGATACTGCCATGGTTCGCCGAGGCGGCAAGCCAGCGGAGCGCCGCTGCGCGATCTGGTGCCACGTCGGGCGCGCCGTTCAGGTAGAGCTGCGACAGGTCTTTCTCGGCGCTGGCTAATCCCAGCGTGGCGGCCCGCTGCAGCAGTGCGAGGCCAGTGGCAATATCGCGGGCTACGCCGCGACCGCCGATATACATCGGACCCAGCGCACGCATCGATTCAGCATCACCGGCGTCTGCCTGCCGTCGCAGGGCAGCGGCGATCCTGGCCTCGTCCACCTCAATCGCCTCGCCATTGCGCGGCCGCTCGGCGATGCTGCGCGCTGCATCCGGGTGGCCGCTCTCGGCCGCGACTACCAGCCAGGCAACGCCAGCCTGGGCGTCACGCGGCAGATCGTCGCCGACCAGCAACGTCAGGCCAAGTAGATATTCAGCTGACCGATCACTGGCGGCGGCTTGCCGGAGCAGGTCGAGTGCCCCGCCGCTCACTGGGCAGAGCGCCCGCACTATGCACAACCAATTCAGACGGCCGAGGGCATGTTCCAGGTTCTGCGGCGCGTAGGGCATCCGCTGCCTGAACGCTGCGCAGCGTACAGCACAGTGTCAGGACGATAAGGGTGCAGCCTAGGAGCCTGCGCATCGTCTTGCCTGTCAGGGATTGTGCCGAGACAACCCTGGGGTAGCTTTCAGAATTGTTAAGGCGTCACGCCCTAAGTGGTAGCGCGGGCGCAATCGGAGGAACCTATGAAGAAACTGCTCAACGATCCCGCGCTGTACGTCGAACAGATGCTCGAAGGCCTGGTTCTGGCACATCCAAATTATTACGAGCGCACCGGCGACGGCCGCGTCATCAGGCGCCCAGGCCTGCCACGGCCGGGCAAGGTCGGAATCGTCTCCGGCGGCGGCTCCGGGCACCTGCCGATCTTCACCGGCTATGTCGGCAAGGGGCTGCTGGATGCCTGCGCTATCGGCGAGGTGTTCTCCTCGCCGTCAGTAGATCAGATGGCGGAAGCGATGCGTGCGGCCAATGGCGGCGCTGGTGTGTTGCGGCTGTACGGCAATTATGGCGGTGACTGCATGAACTTCGACATGGCAGGCGACGTGCTGGAAATGGAGGATGTCCGCTCGACCACCGTGCTGCTGGCTGACGATGTCGCCAGTGCGCCGCCGGCGGAGGCCGCGAAGCGGCGTGGTGTCGCCGGCATGGTGTATGCTTACAAGCTTGCTGGGGCCGCGGCGGAATCAGGCGCTGATCTCGACGAAGTGACGCGCGTGGCGCAGAAGGCCGCCGACGCGGTGCGTTCGATCGGCGCGGCGCTGACACCCTGCACCGTGCCGATGGCCGGGCGTCCCACCTTCACCATCGGTGACGATGAGATGGAAATGGGCATGGGCATCCACGGCGAGCCAGGTGTCTGGCGCGGCAAGCTGCGCCCGGCGGATGCGGTGGCGGGTGAGATGATGGACCATCTGCTCGGCGACATGCCGGTAGCGCGCGGCGACCGGGTATCGGTGCTGGTGAACAGCCTGGGCGCCACGCCACCCGAGGAGCTCTACATCCTGTATCGCGTCGTGGCGGCTCGACTGGCCGATGCTGGCGCCACCATCGTCATGCCGCTGGTCGGCCGCTACGCCACCTCGATGGAGATGACCGGCGCTTCGATCACCCTTTGCAAGCTCGACGATGAGTTGGAGAGGCTGCTGCAGGCGCCGGCTGACTGTGCGTTCTGGAGGGTGTGACATGGCCCTCACCACGCCGGTCCTGGCCGCCGGGCTGCAGCGCATCGCAGCCCACATGGAGATCGTGGCCGATGAGCTGAACGCGTTGGACGGCCAGTTGGGTGATGGCGACCTGGGCGTGACGATGACGCGCGGCGGGCGCGCCCTGCAGGATATCCTGCCTACGCTGCCAGCAGATGTTGGCATGGCGTTGATGGCCTGTGCGCAGGCGATGACAAAAGTGTCGGGGTCCAGCTATGGCACGCTGCTGGCCACCGGCTTAATGGCAGCGGCCAAGGCGACGCGCGGGCGCACCGAGGTGCCGTGGTCGGAGACGGCGGACCTGCTGCGGGCGGCGCTCACCGCGATGATGACGCGCGGCAAGGCGTCGCTGGGAGACAAGACGGTGTTGGATGCACTTGATGCAGCCGCATCCGCAGCGGAGGGGCAGTCGGATCCTGCGGAGATCCTTGTGGCGGCCGAGACATCGGTCAATGCGACGCTGGAGCGGATGCGCGGAACGCAGGCGAAGATTGGCCGTGCGCGCATCTTCGGCGAGCGCTCTGTTGGACTGGACGATCCGGGGATGCGGGCGTTCCGCGACATGCTGCGCGGGCTGGCCGAGTAATCGGCGGCGCCTGCCCTTCCCAACCCTCTCCCGCGCCGTGGGGGAGAGTTGGAAGTGGGCAGTATGCTATCCGACCTCCACCACTGCATCCACGGCGAACGCACCCTCGCCTTCGGGCATCGCGAACACCGGATTGAGGTCGATCGACGCCAGCTTCGGCCCAGCAGCGACGGCGAATGCAGACAGTCGTGCCAGCATCTGCGCCAGCGCCTTGACGTCCGCCTTCGGCTTGCCGCGTGCACCCAGCAGCAAGGGCGCGCCCTTGATCGAGCGGATCATCGTCTCGGCAACGTCTTCGCCGAACGGACAGCGGCGGAACACCACGTCCTTCATCACCTCGACGAAGATGCCGCCCAGCCCGAACATCGCGATCGGGCCGAACACTGGGTCGCGATGGATGCCCAGGATGCACTCGACGCCGCCCTGTAGCTGCTTGGCCACCAGGACCCCCTCCAGCCGCGCCGACGGTGCAGCCTGCTTCGCCCGATCCATCAGCGTGGCGAACCCATCGCGCACCGCGGCGGCATCGGCGACGTTCAACAGCACGCCGCCGATTTCCGACTTGTGCAGGATGTCAGGCGACAGGATCTTCATCACCACCGGAAACCCGATCTTCTCCGCTGCCGCCACGGCGGCGTCCGCGGTGGCGCATTCGGCTTCCGGCGCCGAAGCGATGCCGGCCTGCGACAGCAGGCGCTTGGCCTCGGACTCGGTCGGCGTCGCCGCGGGCAGCGTCACCGCCGGCACGCTGGGTGGCGGCGCACCCTTGGGCGCGGCAAACGCCTCACCGAAACGGCCCATCGCGGCGACCGCCGTCACCGCGCGCGTCGGATCCTCATGCACCACCCACCCATCGGCCTCGAGTTCGGCACGACGATCCGGCGGCGTGATGACCGACAGGACGTAGAGCCGGTCTGGATATTTCGCCTTCACCAGGTTGAGCTGCTCACGGATTGTGGGCCAGCGGCGCGACGAGGCGGTCATGCTGAAGAAGCCGAGCACCGTGGAGTAGCCGCCCTTGTCAATCATCGCGTCGGTGAACTTGTTGATCAGCGTGACGTCGTTGCTGACCTGTGCGGTTGCATCCACCGGATTGCGCGGCGCACAGAACGGTACTAGCGCACGCAACTCCTTCTGCGTCTCGATCGGCATTTCTGGCATCGCCAGGCCGACGCTTTCCGCCACGTCGCTCATCAGTACGCCGGCGCCGCCCGACACAGTGATCACGCCTAGGGTATTGCGCGCTGGGTAGATCTTCCGCGTCGCGGTATGCGCGATGTCGAGCATCTCTTCGGAATTGCGTGCGCGCAGCACGCCGAATTCGTTCAGCACTGCCTCGGTCACCGCATCGTCGCCGGCGATCGACGCGGTATGCGACTTCGCCGCTTTGCTGCCGAGTTCACTGCGCCCGACCTTCTGCATGATGATCGGCTTTTTCGCCGCACGCGCGGCTTCGAATGCGGCGATCAGGCCTGGCGCCTCGCGGATGCCTTCGGCGTACACGGCGATTACATCGACTTCGGGATTTTCCGCCAGCCAGCCGATGCATTCGCCGACCGTCACGTCGGCCTCATTGCCGGTCATGATGCACAGCGAGGCACCGATGCCGCGGTTGCGCGCCAGCGTGTAGAGATGCGTGCCGTAGGCGCCAGACTGCGAGGCGATGCCGATGCGGCCAGGCACTGGCCAGCCGCTATCGAACGACGAAGAGAACGTCGCGTAATAGGCGGTCCGTGCATCGAACACGCCCAGGCAGTTCGGCCCGAGGATGCGCATTCCGTGCTTGCGGGCCTCCGCCACCATGCGGTGCTGCGCCGCCTCGCCGGCCTCGTCCATCTCGGCAAAGCCCGCGGTGAACATCACCACGGCCTTCACGCCGCGCTCGGCCAACTCGGTGATCGATTTCTCGGCCATCTCGGCGGCGATGGCGACGACCGCCACGTCCGGTGTCTCCGGCAACGCGGCGACCGAGGGATAAGCCGTCAGCCCCTGCACCTCGGTGCGATTCGGATTGATCGGGTATAGTCCGCCCTGGAACCCCTGCGACTTCATATAAGCCAGCGGCCGGCCGCTGATGCGGGTCGGATCGCTGGAGGCACCCAGCACGGCGACCGAGCGAGGCGCAAACAATGGCGTCAGGCCGGCAAATCTGGCGTCAGGCATGATAGAAGACGTTCCCCGATAGTGACGTGTTGCCGCCAGTGTGACGCCGCAGGGACACGGCGGCAAGCGTTGCACCCGCAACGACCGCATGCACACAATCAACGATGTTCGTTGGGGAACGTCATCATGCGCTGGCTGCTCGCACTGCTTCTGCTTCCGCTCATCATCGCGCCCGCCGCCGCACAGCAGCCGATCACGCTGAAGCTGAGCCATTTCTTGGGACCGCAAAGCTTCTTCGAACTGGATTTCGCGCAACCCTGGACAAAGGAGCTGGAAGCCAAGACTGGAGGCCGCGTGAAGGTGGAGATCTTCAACGGCAGTTCGACGTTCGGCGAGGTGACCAAACAGGCAACACAGGTGAAGGACGGCACGATTGATATCGCGCTTGGCCTGCGCGGCGCAGAGGGCGATCGCTTCGTGCGCAGTTCGGTCATCGAGTTGCCGTTCGTTGTGCATGATGCGCTAGGTGGATCGCGCGCGTTATGGGCGTTGCAGAAGGACGGTGCGCTCGGCGACGAGTGGAAGGACTACAAACTGCTAGCGCTGTTCGTGCACAATCCGGGGCTGATTCACACGGCCGGCAAACGGATCGTGACGCCCGAGGATCTGAAGGGCCAGCGGCTGCGCGCGCCTAACAAGGCGGTCGCAGCGGTGCTGCAGTCTATCGGCGCGACGCCGGCGATTTTGCAGGTGAACGACGTGATGCCCGCGGTGAAGGATCACAGTATCGACGGCATCGTCACCAACTGGGGCAACCCGCTGCCAGGCTTCAATGACTACATGAAATACCACACCGACGTCGCGTTCTACACCTCGGCTTTTTTCGTGGTGATGAACAAGCAGAAGTTCGAAAGCATGCCTGCGGAGATCCGCGCGGCGATCGACGAGGTATCGAACGAGGCGCTGGTCACGCGGTTCGGTCTGCTATGGAACAAGTGGGACCAGCCGGTGCACGACGGCGCGTCAGGTCCCGGGCACGCGATCATCGCGCTGGACGCAGCTCAGCTGGCGCAATGGAAGCAGGCGTTGCAGCCGGCGGCTGACAAGTATCTGGATGCGCTAACTGCCGGTGGGTTCAGCGGCGCGCGGGCAGCGTACAATAAGATGATCGCCGAAGCCGCGCGCTAGCTTCAGCAGGATCGCTCTACGACTGGGAGTCGGGCGACAGGACCATGCAGTTGGTGCGGCCGTGCTGCAGACGTTCGCAGGCCTGCACCGCGGCATCCCGTGACAGACCGGTCCAACGCGCGCGATAGAGCTGCCCGCGTCCCTGGTGCACGCCGGACACAGAGGTGTGTGCCACCGCAAGCTCTGGTGCGCGTTCCCGTGCGCTGCCGAGAGCGGCGTGCGCTAGGTTCTGGTTGGAGTAGGCGCCCACCTGGATCGCCCATTGGCCCGTAGCCGATCCGCCGCGCCGGGTCGGCACTGGCTCCGCCGCCACTGCCTGCTGGATCAGCCGGAAGCCACCCCGCGGAGCCGGAGGCGGCGACGGCGGTGTGGCCAACGCATATTGTTGCGGCTGCATCTGCGCGACGCGACGGGGCGTTTCGGGTAGTTGGGCCACCTCCACCGGGCCGCGTGATGGCACCCGTCCACCACCAGTGCCGCGACTGCTCGCCAGCTGCACTGCGCGCCCGTAGCGCGTGCCAGCCGGGATGCGGGTTGGCAGCGCATTCATCGCGTAGTCCTCGGCCGGCGACCTCACGTTCGGATACACCCCGACGATGTTCGGCCCGATCATCGCGACATAGCGCCGCGTCTCATCCGGTAGCGGCTTGTTGTTGCTCAGGTAGTCGTCCAGGCGCCGTGGCCCGGCATTGTAGGCGGCGAGGAAGCCGGGTGAGCCGTAGATATCGTACATCTCGCGCAGGTAGGCGGTGCCCGCCAGGATGTTCTCGTGCGGATCGTATGGGTCGTCGCCCAGGCTGTAACGGTCGCGCAGCTCGTCGTAGGTGTCCGGCATGACCTGCATCAACCCCATCGCACCCGCGCTCGAGGTGATCAGACGGCCGTTCTGGTAGATGTTGCCGCCTGACTCCACTCGCATGACCGAACGGATCCAGGTCTCCGGCACGTCGAACCGCCTGCCGGCCTCGCGGATGTAGGGTCCCCATGGGTCTTCCGGCGGGCCGGGAGGTGTGTAGTTGGCGCGGGCGTGGGCCGCGTAGCGGGCGGCCTCCTGAGTGGCGCTTTGATGAGAGCCGTTGCTGGCGCAAGCGGCAAGAAGGGCGAGGACGGTGAGACTGCAGGCGCCGCGCAAGAAGGCGACATGGCGGGGAGCGAAGCGGCTGGGGCGAGTCATCCGGGCCAATACCTCCGTCGTCGTGGCGCGGCCGCAATGGCCGGAGGGCACGACGGCCGGGGCGACCGTCGCTCAGGTAACCAATCAGGAATAGCTGCTAAGCCCTTATCGCAGATCGCTGTTCGAGGCAAGATCATCTCGTGTTGCGGAATCCAGAGCGGGCTGATCGTGTCGCGCGCGACAACATGTGTTCCGCAATCACGCAGGCGCGAGCTAGATTAATGGCAACTGACGACGAGGCATTTGTTGTTGCAAACTGTCACTTGTGTGCTGGCTGTGATCAGTCTGGCGGGCGTGCCCGGCTGTGCGCCTTCCCCGCTGTCCAGACCCGTCGCAACGCCTGTGGCTGCGAACGCGGGCACCATTCTGTCGATGCGTGCCGTGAGCGCGCGTGCCGATGATGGGCCGTTGCGCACCGCGCTGCTGATCGACGCTACGGCGCAGCGCGAATCCAGCCAGAAACTGGTGGAATTCATCGTGCGCGTGGACGATGGCGCGACGTTGTCAATCGTGCAGGGGAACGAAGCCGGGTTTCACACTGGCGATCGGGTGATTATACGCCGTGACGAAATCGCCCGCCTGGCGCGACCGGGTTGACCGCCCCTTGGCCAAAACGCCTGGATCGGCTATCGCCCGCGCTTCCATGAGTTCCGTCGCGCACGATCCCACTGCCCGGATGGGCGTCCTCGAATTCCGCGGCGACATGTCGCTGGCGACACGCAACTGGCTGGCGATGCAGGACATCGCCGACGGATTGCGGCTTTGGCCGCTGGCCTGCTCGCTGGGTTGGCTGGATATCCGGCTGCGTTATCGTGGCTCGATCCTCGGTCCGTTCTGGCTGACGCTGTCCACCGCCATTCTGATTGGCTCACTGGGCGTGCTGTATTCCACACTGTTCCGTATCGACTTGCACGAGTACCTGCCATTCCTCGCGCTGTCGCAGGTGCTGTGGGGGTTTCTGAACACGCTGGTAAATGAGGGGTGTGACTGCTTCACGCAGGCCGGGAACATGCTCCACTCGGTGCGCATGCCGTTGTTCCTGCATGCGCTGCGTACGCTGGTACGTAACGTGCTGGTGCTGGCACACACAGTTGTCGTCATCGTCGCAGTGGACATTATCTTCAGCGTGTGGCCCGGCTGGTCCGCGTTGCTGGCGCTGCCAGGTCTCGTCGTGTGGGTGATCGACGCGCTGGCCATCTGCCTGCTGCTCGGAGCTTTCTGTGCGCGATTTCGCGACATCGGGCCCATCGTCTCCAGCATCATGCAGATCGCGTTCTTCCTGACGCCGGTGATCTGGAAGCCGGAGCAACTCGGCGCGCACCAATATCTGCTGCCGTTCAATCCGTTCTTTGCGTTGTTCGAGATCGTTCGGGCACCTTTGCTGGGTGCGACCGCAACATGGCAGGACTGGGCCGCGGCCATGCTCTACAGCATGGTGCTCTGGATTACGTCTTGGCTGCTGTTCGTGCGCGCGCGTGGCCGCGTCGCGTTCTGGATCTGAACATGCGAGGCGGCGCCCGTATCGAGATCGCGGATGTTTCAGTGTTCTTTCCACTGTATCATGGCAGCAGCCGCAGCCTGAAGAAAACGGTGATGGCAGCGGCGTCCGGCCGCCTCGGACAGGACCGCCAGTCGCGCGTAGTGGTGCAAGCGCTGCGCGAAATATCGTTCGTACTGGACAGCGGCGATCGATTGGGGCTGATCGGCACCAACGGCGCCGGCAAGACCACGCTGCTGCGCACACTGGCAGGCATCTATGAGCCGGTGACCGGCAAGGTACGTGTGCAGGGCAGCCTGAACGCGATGCTGGATCCCAATCTCGGCATGAACATGGAGTTGACGGGACGCGAGAACATCCTGCTGCGCGGGCTCTATAACGGAATGGCGCGGTCGGAGATCGCGCTTCTGGAGGAGGATGTTGCTGACTTCGCCGGGCTCGGCGACTTCATGGATCTGCCAGTTCGCACCTACTCGTCGGGCATGGTAGTGCGCCTGGGCTTCGGGATGGCAACATCGATCCGGCCGCAGATTTTGCTGATGGACGAGTGGTTCCTGGTGGGGGACGCAGAATTCCAGGAGAAGGCAAGGGTGCGTCTTGAGGACATGGTGCGCGGCGCCGAAATCCTGGTGCTGTCAACGCATGACACCACGGTGGTGCAGAACTGGTGCACCCGCGTGCTCTGGCTCGATCAAGGGCGTATCCGGCAGGATGGCGCGCCGGACGATGTGCTGGAGGCCTATCTCGGTCATCCAGTAACGCGGCAGACGGCGGAGAAGGTCGAGTAATGCTGGTTCGTGTCCTGACGATGCACGTTGTGCCGGAACGGCTGGATGACTGGATGCGGTTCACGCGTGATGTGGGATTTCCCGGCATGCTGCAACAACCTGGCTGTCGCGCGATCTGGCGGCTGCGCGAGCACGGTGCCGAAAGTGTGTTCCAGGTTGTCACCCTGTGGGACAGCCTCGCGGACCTTGAAGCTTTCCGCGCCAGTGACGCGATGCGCGCGCTGAGCGCGGCGGCGGTCGGACTGACGGTGCCACCATCGGGTGAGTCGCTGTTCGACCTGATCGAGGATGCCTGAGCATGGCAATCCTGCCGCTTGCCGATCTGATGGTGCTGGAGTTCAGCCACACTGTGATGGGGCCGTCGTGCGGCGTTGTGCTCGCCGATCTGGGTGCCGATGTGATCCGGGTGGAGCCGGCGCCTGACGGGGATCGCACGCGCCGGCTGCATGGCTTCGCTACCGGTTTTTTCGCCTATTTCAACCGCAATAAACGCTGCATCTGCATCGACGTGAAGTCGACAGAGGGGCTGGCGGTGGCGCAGGATCTGCTGGCTCGCGCAGATGTGCTGATCGAGAATTTCGGCCCGGGCACTATGGACCGGCTAGGGCTCGGCTGGGAGGCCGTCCACGCACTGAATCCGCGGCTGATCTACTGCGCGCTGAAAGGGTTTCTGCCGGGGCCGTATGAGCACCGGCCGTCGCTGGACGAGATCGCCCAATACATGACTGGCTTGGCCTACATGACCGGGCCGCCCGGGCAACCGCTGCGTGCTGGCTCGTCGGTGATCGACATCATGGGGGGCGTGATGGGCTCTCTGGCAATCCTCGCGGCGCTGCGGCAGCGCGAGAAAGATGGCGAGGGACGGCGCATCACCAGCGCGCTCTATGAGAGTTCCGCTTTCCTGGTGGGCCAGCACATGGCGGGTGAGGCGGCCACCGGCACGCCGTCGCCGCCGATGCCGGCGCGTAGCGGAGCTTGGGGGATCTACGAGACTTTCCCGACGCTGAATGGCGAAAAGCTGTTCATCGGCATCACGTCGGACAATCACTGGCGGTCGTTCTGCGCGAAGTTCGAGCGGCCGGATTTGCTGGCGGACGATCGCTTCACCACCAACGCGGATCGCGTGCGCAACCGGCCAGTGTTACGCGAGATCGTCGCGGCGATCGTGGCGAATGTGGCCATCAGCGATCTGGAGCGCGTCATGGATGCGGCGAACATCCCGTTCTCGCCGGTGCGAACGCCGTCCGATCTGTTCGATGATCCGCAGCTCAATGCGTTTGGTCGCGCCCTGGCGGTGCGGATGCCGAAGGGGAACGTGGCCAATCTGCCGAGCCTGCCGTTCTGCATCGATGACGAAGCGCCTGCGTTGCGTATGCAGCCCCCGGCAGCGGGGGAGCATACGGATGCGATCCTGGCGGCGATAGGTTATTCGGCAGAGCAGATCGGAGCGCTGCGGAGCACCAAGGCAGTCAGTTGATCCCCGCCGTCATCGCTTTCGGCGGCTTCGCGGCCTCGCACTGACAGTTGCCGGTGGGCGGGTCGCGTGGGACCTAGCCGAACCGTAAGCAATTAATCGGCGGCAGATGACCGGCGGCCAGCGCCCAGACGTCGCCGCCGTTATCCGTCAGCCACAGATGCCCTGTCGTCGATCCCATCGCGAGCCGATCGCCGGTGCCATCAACGGCAAGAGCATGGCGATAGATCAGGTCATAGGCGTGGTTCTGTGGCAGCCCCTCGGTCAGCACTTCGAAAGAGCGCGCGCCATCGCGCGTGCGGGCCACTGCCAGCTTGCCATCGACCGGCACGCGGCACTCGTCCTTCACGCCCGGTACGAACCATGCAGTGTTCGGATCGTGCGGATGCGCCGCGGCGGCGAAGCCGAACTTCGATGGACGGATCGAGGTCACTTCCTGCCACGACCGCGCGCTGTCGGTGGAGTGGTACACGCCGTTGTGGTGTTGCACCCACATAGTGTCGGGCGCCGCCGGGCATTGCACCAGCCGATGGATGTCCTGCACTTCTGGCGCCTGATGTCGCGGCGGCGGAAAATAGTCGGCACGCATGCCAGCCGACGCGGCGCGCCAGCTCCTTTCCAGCACAGTGGGATCCGAAGCTTGGAATTCACGTGACTTGAAGTCGCGGC